>TARA_R110000796_G_scaffold98628_11_pt1 | contig 71609 bp, 66 predicted proteins | sample TARA_R110000796 | Tara Oceans TARA_R110000796 (sample SAMEA4397815) | marine metagenome | biome: Polar Biome; feature: [SRF] surface water layer (ENVO:00010504); material: water (ENVO:00002006), including particulate matter (ENVO:01000060) such as... | depth 5 m
GGGAGGAAAACGAGGAAACGAACATGCCGCAAACCAAAGCGCTAACCATCGGCGACCTCGCTGCCCGCACCGGCCTGTCGGTCTCCGCGATCCGTTTCTACGAGGAGAAAGGTCTGGTCGAACCCTTCCGCTCGAGCGGCGGCCAACGGCGGTTTCTGCGGTCAGATATCCGCCGGCTCAGTTTCGTCCTGATCGCGCAGCAACTGGGCTTGAGCATCGGCGAGATTGAACGCCTGCTCACCAACTTACCCCACGGTCGCACGCCGACCCAGGCCGACTGGACCCGGATCAGCAAGGCGATGCGCGGGGTGATTGACGCGCGGATCGCAGAACTGGAGCGGACGCGCGACCGGCTCGATGGCTGCATCGGCTGCGGCTGTCTGAGCCTGAAAAAATGCGCGCTTTATAATCCGGAGGACCGCGCGGGGCTCAAGGGGCCGGGGCCAAGGTTGGTTTTGGGGGATTGATAGAAACGGCCATTCCGTTGGCCCTGACCTTGTCGAAGGACGTTTATCGGCTAGAAAGTAGCACACCTACAGCCGATAGGCGGGGTTCGACAGGCTCACCCCTAACGGAATTTCAGTCACCATGAATGGATTCTGTTCGGCCTGAGCCTGTCGAAGGGGGCCGACCGGCAATCGGCCACAGCGTCACTCCGCCGCCAGCAACTCTTCCGCCGCGTTCAGATCGACCGACACCAGTTGCGAAATCCCGCGCTCGACCATGGTGACGCCGAACAGGCGGTGCATCCGGCTCATCGTCACGGCATTATGGGTGACGATCAGATAGCGGGTGCTGGTCTCGGCGACCATCTTGTCGAGCAGGTCGCAGAAACGCTCGATATTGGCGTCGTCGAGCGGGGCGTCGACCTCGTCGAGGACACAGATAGGTGCCGGATTGGTTAAAAATAGTCCGAAAATAAGTGCCACAGCGGTTAGCGCCTGTTCGCCACCCGACAGTAGGGTGAGCGAGGTCAGCTTCTTGCCCGGCGGCTGGGCCATGATTTCGAGGCCTGCTTCCAGCGGATCGTCGCTGTTGATCAGCTCGAGATGGGCCTTGCCGCCATCGAACAGAGTCGCGAACAGCCGCTGGAAATGCTGGTCGACTTCCTCGAACGCGGCGAGCAGGCGTTGGCGGCCTTCGCGGTTGAGGCTGCCGATCGATCCGCGCAATTGATGGATCGCCTCATTGAGATCCTGACTTTCCTTGGTCGATTTTTCCCATTCGCCTTCCAGTTCCGCCAGTTCGTCGGCGGCGACCAGGTTGACCGGTCCGATCCGCTCGCGGCTGAGGGATAGCCGTTCGAGTTCGGCTGACTCCTGCGATGCATCGCCAACCGTCTCCTCGTCAAATTCAAGCTTCTTTGGGAGAACGACAGCAGGGCATTCGAATTTCTCGGCCGAAATCCGGCCCATTTCCATCCGGCGCAGATCCTGGTTCTCGGCGCGGGCTTTTGCTCCGGCGCGCAGCTCACGCGCCTGGCTGAGCATTTCACTGGCCTGGTTGAGCCGGTCTTCATGGTCGCGCTGCGCCAGTTCTGCGGCCTGCAGAGCGGCGTCCTTCTCTACCACTTTTGCGTTTAACGCTTCCTGCCGTTCTTCCAGCTTGGTGACTTCGATCTCGATCACCCGCGGCCGGTCTGCCAGATTTTCGACTTCGGCTTCGATCATCGCGCCGCGCTTGGCCATTTCCTTCATCCGCGCTTCGGCTTCGCCCGAGCGATCCTGCCACGAACGGATTTGCGCGCTGGCGACCGCTTTCTGTTCCTTCACCTGCGCGAGCCTCTGGTCGATACCGGAGAGAGCGGCTTGTGCGGACATGACCCGTTGCCGCGCCGCGTCGCGCTGATCCTGCAAGGCCGCCCGCGCCCGTTCCTGTTCCGCGCCATCGGGCTGGCTGGCGCGTTCCTTTTGCGCTGCTTCCAGTTCGGCGAGCGCGGCTGCATTTTCCGTCTTTAGCGCGGCATCCCGTTCGGCGAGGCTGGCGGTGCGCTTCTGCAGCCAGGCCAGCGCTTCTTCCGCCTGATCGGCTTCGCGCAAAGCCTGACGCAGGGCTTCCTCGGCATCGCGCCGCGCGGTCCGCGCTTCACCAAGCCGGGTTTCGATCGCCGACATTGCTTCGCGGCCCGCGACTAGTGTCGCTTCTGCCGCTACAACCTTTTCCTCGGCCGGAGCCAGCATGTCCTGCAATGCGCGCAGGCGATTGGCGCGGACCAGCCGTTCGGCGCTGGCATTGCCGTCATCGCGGGCAACAAAGCCGTCCCAGCGGCGCAGGGAACCTGCCTTGGTTACGAGCCGCTGGCCGACCGACAGCGCCTGGCCATCGTCGCTATCGGCGACAAAAATCTGGGACAGACGATTGTGCAGTTCGCCGGGAGCCTGCACCTGATCGAGCAGGGTTTCTGTTCCGGCGGGTGGTGCGCTTGAAGTAGTGACATCTGCGCCGCCCCAGAAGCGGTCGCCGTCCTCGCCGATCGACGCGAGCAGATCATCGCCCAGCGCCGCCGCCAATGCCCGTTCATAGCCCGGTGCCGGTTTTACCTGATCAATCGCCTTGTGCGCGCTTTCGACCTTCGACAGTTCGCGATCGAGCGCGTGATGTTCGGAGCGCAGTCCGGCGAGTTCCGCATTCAGCGTGGCAAGGCCGGATTGTGCGGCATCGCGCGCCGCAGTGGCCTGAACCCGTTGTTCCTCGAGCGCGGCGATCTTGCCGCCGCTGCCGTCTGCCGTTGTTTGCGCCGCTTCCCGCATCGCAATCGCTTCTGCGAGCGCGGTCTGCAGCTCTGCCTCGTCGCCCATTTCGGCGCGTTCGGCGTTGAGACGATCCAGTTCGACGGCCAGCCGGTCATGGCGGGCCTGCGCCGCATAAACGGCGGCATTGGCGACTTTAATCTCTGCCTGAATGCGTGCTTCTTCGGCAACGGCCTTGGCGAGTTCCACTTCGGCTTCGCTCGCGGCCCGCTCGGACCGTTCGGCATCGCGTTCCAGCTCGGGTCGTTCCTTGGTCAGGCCGGATAATTCGGTCGACAGTCTTTTTTCGTCCTGCTCGAGACGGTCCAGCGCCTCCATCGCATCGCGGGTCAGCTGGTCTTCGCGCGCATTGTCATCGTGGATGCGTTGGGCTTGCGCCTGCAGGTCAAGCAGTCGTGATTTCAGATTGTCGCGTTCGTTGGTCAGGGTCAGCAGCCGGTGGCTGGACTCGCTCGCTTCTTCCCGCGCCCTCTGGACTTCGTTGCGCAATATGCCGAGCGCCTTGGCGCTTTCATTTTGCGCGGATACAGCGGCTTGCTGCTCGCTTTGTGCTTCACTGACCTTGGCTTCGGCGGCCTCCGCTTCGGCTCTGGCGATATCGGCGGCGGCGGCGGCCTCTTTCCAGCGCGCGTAGATCAGGCGGCCCTCGACGGTGGTGATTTCACCGCTCAGCTTGCGGTAACGCTCTGCCTGTTTGGCTTGCCGCCGGAGATTGGCTGCGCGCTGTTCCATGTCACCTAGAATATCATCTAGGCGGGCGAGATTCTTCTCCGCAGCGCGCAATTTCTGCTCGGCATCCCTGCGCCGGACGTGGAGGCCGGAAATGCCGGCGGCTTCCTCCAGCATTTCGCGTCGCGCTTCCGGCTTGGAGGAAATGATGTTGGATATCTTGCCCTGGCTGACGAGGGCAGGGCTGTGCGCGCCTGTGGCGGCATCGGCGAAGATCAGCGCGATATCCTTGGCCCGGACGTCGGTGCCATTGGCGCGATAGGCGGAACCGGCGCCGCGCTCGATCCGCCGGACAATCTCAAGTTCGCTATCATTGTCGCCGACATGCAGCGACGATACGTCGTTGGTTTCGCGTTCGGCGGTCAGTGCGACTTCGGCAAATTGCCGTTCGGGCCGGTCCTGGGTGCCGGCGAAGATAACATCTTCCATGCCGGCGCCACGCATCGACTTGGCCGAGTTCTCGCCCATCACCCAGCGGATGGCTTCCAGAAGGTTCGATTTTCCGCATCCGTTGGGGCCGACCACGCCGGTCAGCCCCTTTTCGATGCGCAGCTCAGTCGGATCGACAAAGCTTTTGAAGCCCGAGAGTCTGAGCTTCTTTATTTGCACGAGGTCGACCCCGTGCAGACTGTATCAGTGACCAGATTCAATTCGCTCCCCTCTTGCGATTGGTCCGGCGCCTATCTTGCGCCTGCTTCCTTCAATTTGGTTTCAACCATGGCCCAGTTGGTGCCTTCTACTTTTTGACCATTGATCAGGAATGTAGGAGTTCCCTCGATATTAAATTCCTCGGCACCTTTCTGGGTGTCATTCATCAGCTTTTCAGATGCAGCCGTGTCAGCCAGACAGGCCTTGGCCTGGTCTTCGGAAATACCGCGCTGCTGGAAGAAGGCGATAAGCCCAAGCTGTTCGGCGAGGCGAACAAAGCGGACCTTCGGCTCGGATTGCAATATGCCGCTGTAGGTTGATTCTCCCATGCCCTGGGCTTTTTCAAACATCGTTGCCTGATAACCCAAAGCCTGTTCGGTCAGCGGGAAGAACGGGGCTTCACCGCCGCAGCGGGAAAGAAGGGCAGCGGTAAGATCCAGAGGATCGCGAACGAAATTGCGGATTTCAAAGCTTACCCGTCCGCTCTCGACATATGTGTCACGCAGCGGTGCAAAGGCCTGTTCCCCGAAATCCTTGCAGTGCGAGCAGGTGATCGACATATATTCGACCAGCTTGATCGGCGCATCGGGATTGCCCATGACAACGCCACCGGCTTCGGTTTTGGCAACCGTTTCGGACCATTTCTGTCCGGCAGGGGCTTCGACGGCTTCGACCGCTCCGGAAGAGCTTGCTCCGGCTTCGGTTTCGGTGGTTTCACCACAGGCGGTTAGCGCCAGAGCGAAAGCCAGAGGTGCAATATAGTTGAATGTGCGCATAGTCTGTTCCTGTTTTCTGAAAATATCGAATGTCTATTGCGGGAGGGTCGTCAATTTGGGTTTGAGGGCCGTCCAGCTATGGACTTCGGCCAGCGGCTGATCGGCGAGCGTAAAGCTTGGCGTTCCGCTTAGTTTGAGCGTGTCCGTGGCATATTTTGTCATCGCCAAGATCTTGTCCTGCTCGGCTTGATTCGAAAGGCAGGCGTCGATCTGGGACGCGGTAAAGCCGCGCCCTTTCATCAATGTGTCGAGACCGGCGGCCTTGACAATTTTCTTGAGCCGCTGCGGAACTGTGCCTTCGTTCATCGTTTTCATCACTTCCGGGGAAGTGGCCTGGAATTTCGTGAGCCAGGTCGATTGTTTCAGCAGCAGAGCGCGGTGGTTGCCGAAAAATTTGGTCCGTCCGCCGCAGCGCGCGAGCATCGCAGCCGAGAGGTCGATCGGGTTGAGAACAAGATTGCGGACTTCGAAGCTGATCCGGCTCTTGTTGACAAAATCCGTGGTCAGGGCGGCATGGGAATCTTTTTCAAATGCCGCGCAGTGACTGCAGGTGTAGCTCATATATTCGGTCAGCTTGTGCTTGGCGAGGGGATTGCCCATGACATGGCCGCCCATGGCCGACAGGGTGACCCGGTCGGCCTGCTGTGCGGATGCCGGTACGGCGATTACCGTTGCGGCCACCAAAGCCGAAGCAAGATACGCGCTTCTCAAGTTCATGTCTGGTCCTTCTTCTTGTCACCGCCGCCGATCTTGCCGACGACCTTTATACTCAATTGCGCATCTTTCTTAGGGTCCGCTTCCGCCTTTGCAACTGCCGATGCGAGCGATTCCAGTACCCGGTTCAACTCCGCATCGCCAATATCGCGCAGATTCTCGCCCAGCTGGATCGGCGCGGGCCTGAGCGAATGGGGCAGCGGAGTGCGCTTTTCCTTGTCTTTCTTGGGGGTTACGGTGCCTTGTCTGAATCTTATATGACTGACCGCACCATAGCCGAAGAAGCGGTTGACCCGTTCGATGATATCCGGCGCAATATGCTGCATCAGCGTCGCATAAGCGCCGGTAACCAGCAGATGCAAGGTACCGCCCTCCTTCTCGCCGCGCGGAAAGCGGATCGATTCGGGCAGGGATACGGCGGCATAGCGTTCGCCGACGATCTCCGCCCAGCGGCTGACCACCGAGCTCTGGATGAAGCCATAGCGGCGGAAGGCGGCTCGGCCGATTTCCGGGACCAGATCTGAGATGCTTTTCGCCGGACCGCCGCGCGGGCGCTGGTATTTCTGATATTTCTTGACTGTCGGCTTTTTCGGGGCTTTCCTGGGCGCAGCTTTGCCGGTGGCGGCGGTTTTCGCCTTTTCATTGCCCTTTTCATCGCCAGCGGTGCCAATTTTCTTCGTCATTATATCCTTTTATGGCATGGCGCGGCCATGGCCGTCGATAGTATACCCGCCAGAGCGCGTAAAATTTCCGTCAATATCGGTGCACATTATGTGGATAACGCGCGAAAACTGCCCTGGCGGTCTCCGCCGGGTAGCAATTTGCCCGATCCCTATCATGTCTGGTTGTCGGAAGTCATGCTGCAGCAGACGACCGTCGGTGCGGTCAAAAGCTATTTCGAGAAATTCACCCGGCGCTGGCCGACGGTTCAGGATCTGGCGGGGGCCGATGAAGCGGACGTGATGGCGGCCTGGGCTGGCCTCGGCTATTATGCCCGGGCGCGTAATCTTCGCAAATGCGCCGTGCATGTCATTGAGAATATGCATGGAATCTTTCCTCAGAAAGAGTCTGAACTCCTTAAATTGCCCGGAGTGGGCGCCTATACTGCGGCTGCAATCGCCGCCATTGCCTTTGCCGAACGAGCGGTGGTGGTCGATGCCAATATCGAACGGCTGGTGGCGCGGCTCTTTGCCATCGATACGCCGCTGCCCAAAGGCAAGGCTGAAATCCGGGCGGCGATGGATGCGATCACCCCGCGCCACGGGGCCGGGGATTTTGCCCAGGCCTGCATGGATATCGGAGCGACCATCTGCACATCGAAAAACCCGAAATGCGACATCTGTCCGGTGCAGAAACAATGTGCGGGCTTCAAGGCAGGCGACATGGAACGCTATCCCGTCAAGACACCAAAGAAAGCCAAGCCGGTTCGCCGCGCGCGGTTTTTCTGGATCGAGCAGCAGGACAGGATCCTGCTGGCGACGCGGCCACCAAAAGGCATGCTCGGCGGGATGCGGTCGCTGCCCGACGACGGCTGGGCTGCCAGCAATGACGGTCATGCCACGCCGCCGATGGCGGGCGAATGGCGCGTGCATGACAATATTGTTCAGCACAGCTTCACCCATTTTTCGCTTGAAGTCGATTTGGCTGTTTATCACGCCGGAAAAATGGTTACTAACATGGATGATAATATCTGGTGGCCGCTAGACAACATAGCGGAAGCCGGACTGCCGACGCTTTATGCGAAGGCTGTGGATTGGAAACTGAAGGAAGAAAAATGATCGCTGAAAAACCTGCCACATCTTCGCTTGGATCCGCTTTCTCCCGACGCTCGGTGCTCGGTGGTATCGGTGCCGGTACTTTTCTGGCTGCTATGCCGGCCACTGCCTTTGCCAAGGGAAATGCGGTCAGTTTCCCCGGACTGACGAAAATCATTAATGAATATGTCGCGGACAAGAAGGTCGCCGGCATGATGGCGATGATCGGTTTCGGTCAGGAGCAGCCGCAGGTAATTTCTGCCGGTACGTTGAAGCTCGGGGGTGACCGGCTGGTCGGCACTGAAACGCTTTGGCGGATGTATTCGCAGACCAAGCCGATTACCGGCATGGCGACGATGATGCTGGTCGAAGACGGGCTGATTTCTCTCGATCAGCCGCTGTCCGATATCTTCCCCGAATTTGCCGATATGCAGGTGCTGGTCGATCCAGAAGGCGCGATCGACAATGTCGAACCGGCCAAGGCACCGATCACCATCCGCCAGTTGCAAACCCATACTGCGGGGCTGGGCTATACGATCATATCGAAGGGCCCGATCCAGAAAGCCTATCTGGCCGCGGGCCTGACCCCCGGCCGCGTCAGCCGTAGCCCGATACCCGGCATTGACCCGGGCGCGCCGACGCCGGATATCATGACCTTCGTCAAGCGGCTCTCGGAACTGCCTCTGGTCTATCAACCCGGAACGCAGTGGAGCTATTCGCTCAGCCATGACGTGCTGAGCGCGGTGATCGAGAAAGTTTCCGGCAAGCCGCTCGACCAGTTCCTCCACGAACGGATGTTCGGACCGCTGGGCATGAACAATATATTCTACAATGTCCCTGCCGACAGGGCGATTGATCTGGCGGATAATTATGCGCCCTTCGCCGGCGCTCTGATCCCGATCGATCCCGGCGCGACCAGCATCTTTCTCGACAAGCCTGCCTTTGCCTTCGGCAGCACCGGTTTGGTCGGAACGGCTGGCGATTATGACAAGTTCCTGCAGATGCTGCTCGGTTTCGGCACCGTCGGTGGTATCCAGGTGATGAAGCCGGATACGGTGAAGCTCGGCATGTCCAACCTGCTACCCAAGACCGCCAATACCCAGGGCACATGGGTTGCCAATCACGGCTTCGGTGCCGGTGGCCGCTCTGGTCTGGGAACCGAAGTCAGTCCTGCCGGTACATTCGGCTGGGGCGGCGCTGCCGGGACATCGGCCTTTGTCGACACCGTCCGCGGACTGCGGGCTGGTGGCTATACTCAATATATTCCGTCGAACAGCTATCCGTTCCAGTCGGATTTTCCGAAATATGTCTATGCCGATCTGACCGGCAACGCTCAGGCGGGGGCGGGCAATACCAGTCCATAAGGGCCAGAAATTCTTTCCCTTTTGCCAGGGGCCACAAAATCAAAATGTCCGGGAGACAAGATGTCGATTGCTGAAAATACGATAGTGCCAACCTTTGCTGGCGGAACCCTTGATCGCGCCGATCAGGTGCGGGTCAATCCGGACAAGTTGCGCGCTGCGATGATGAACCCGCGAGCGAAGCTGCTCAAGCTGGATGGCCTGAACCCGGTTTTTGATGATCGTGGCGAACTCGCCTGGGGCGCCGCCTATGAAGCGTCGCCGGACCATGATCTGCTGCTGCTCGGCATCGAAGGCGACACGCCTTTCTTCGCGGAGCTGAACGGGGCAGGGGATGCCGGACCGGCGGCCAATAGGGCGCTTTGGCAGACACTGGGCGGATTGCCCGCTGATCAGGCGGCGATTTATGCGACAGCGCGCAGTCTCGTCGACTGGCACGCCCGCCACAAATTTTGTGCGCAATGCGGCAAGCCGACCGAGTCCCGCAAAGGCGGCTGGGCGCGGCTTTGTGATAGCGAGAAAGACGGTTGCGGAGCAGAGCATTTTCCGCGCACCGATCCGGTGGCGATCATGCTGTCGGAATGCGAGGGCAAGGTTTTGCTCGGCCGCCAGCCGCGTTTCCCGCCGAAAAGCTTTTCCGCACTGGCCGGATTTCTCGAGCCGGGCGAAAGTATCGAAGGCTGCGTGAAGCGCGAATTGTTCGAAGAAGCCGGGATTCATGTGCGCGATGTGCGCTATGTCGCGAGCCAGCCATGGCCGTTCCCTTCATCACTGATGATCGCCTGCACCAGCGTCACCGACGATCCGACGCTGACTCTCGACGAGGAAGAGATCGAGGAAGCGGCGTGGTTCTCGCTCGACGAGGTCAAGGCCGCCATGGCCGGTGACGCCGGTGCGCTGTTTGTCGCACCGCCGCCATTTGCAATTGCTCATGATCTGCTCAAACACTGGGTGGATGGAAAGGCCTGATATGATCGACCGGCTCGAACTCATGGGCGCGCCGGGTTCTCCCTATACGCGCAAAATGCTGGCGCTGCTGCGCTACCGGCACATCGCTTATAATGTCATCTGGGGCGGCGCGATGGGCGCTCCGGACGGCTATCCGAAGCCGAAGGTGGCGTTGCTGCCGACCTTTTACTTCCGCGATAGTGACGGCGATCTTGAAGCCGTAGTGGATAGCACGCCGATCATCCGGCGGCTGGAACAGGAATATAGCGGGCCTTCGGTCATTCCCAAACATGAAGCGCTGCGCTTTCTCGATCTGCTGATCGAGGATTATGCCGATGAATGGATGACGAAAGTCATGTTCCATTTCCGCTGGGCGTTTCAGGCGGACGCCGAACATGTCGGGCCTCTGCTGATCCATTGGGCCAATCCCGAACTGCCGGACGAACAGGCGAGCGCGATGGCAGCGCAATTTTCAAAGCGCCAGATTGACCGGCTCTATGTCGTGGGATCGAACGAGATCACGGCGAAAACTATCGAGGACAGTTTTGTCCGGCTGCTCGGTCTGCTCGACCGCCTGATCCAGCAACAGGGTTTTGTTCTGGGAAGCCGGCCATCCTCCTGTGATTTTGCACTTCATGGTCAATTGACGCAGCTGACCCAGGTCGAGCCGACATCAATGGCGCTGACCCAGAAATATGCGCAGCGCGTGCGCGCGTGGGTGGACCGGATGGATGATCTGTCCGGGCACAAGGGTGGTGAATGGCTGGCTGACAGCCAATTGGGCTTGCTTCAGGGTCTTCTATCGGAAATCGGCCGGACCTATGCGCCCTTTCTGATCGCCAACGCAGCAGCCGTCCAGTCCGGTGCCGACACGGTCGAGGCCGAAATTGACGGACGGAAATGGCAGCAACCGCCATTTCCCTATCAGGCAAAATGTCTGGTCGCGCTGCGCGAAGCCTATGCGGCGCTCTCCGGTGACGCCCGGACGCAGGTTGACGGCGTGCTGGCGGGAACGGGTTGCGAAAGTCTGTTTGTGCAGACCTAAACCAGCCCCAAGCTGGCCAGTTCGCCCAGCATCTCGGCTGGCATATCTTCTGCGCCTTCCGCGCCGTCACCAAGATCGGGCGGGGCGTCTTTCTCTTCGAAATAGCGCCAGCCCTGATGGGCGCGTTTGGGGATTGGCTGGACGGCGATAAGCCGCGGCTCCAGCCGGATCCATTGCCGCCCTTCGCCATTGTCCATGAAGCCGATGATCGGCGAGCGGCCGACAATTTTCTTCGCGTGGATCCAGTAGAGCGAGCCGCCGACCATTTCGGCGTGGCGCTTTGGCAGATAGCGGGTGGTGAGACGCGCTTCGCCGCCTGTGGCCTTATTGTCCTTGTGGGATTCGAGCCAGTTTCGCAGCGTTGCGGGGCTTTCGCTGCGATAGGCTATTTTCGTCATATTGAGTGGCATGGCTAACATCTGTGGGCGACGACCGGTTTAGTCAAGCGCCTTACGGCCAGCTTTTACCTGAATCGATGAGACTGAGCCATGACATCACGCAAGTTAGTTATTGCAAATGATTATCAATATCATATTATAGGGAGAATCAAATATCGAGGAGATGGAAATTGGGTGAAATTCTAGAGAAGCTGGCGATGCCATTGCCGGACATCCGGATGTTGCCATCAGTGGAAGCGCGACTGATCATCGCATTCCGGGTGGCGGTGATGGCAAGCCGGAACAATTATGACTGCTGGGACCAATTGTCCGCGCGACTGGGTGGTGATCGGGCAACGACGCGCATTTTGATTGTCGCGGAGACGATCGGATTCGCCTGGCCGGAGCCGTTTCAGATCGGACGCCCCTGCTGCTCGCTAACCACCCCGGACGAGATATGGCTGCTCGCCGCCATTCGTCTCGCTGCTTGCGAAAACCGGCCCGGTTTCGATACGCTCAGTTGCGAAATGATCGGCGATGGTGCGCGGGAACGGATATATAACGACCTGCGCAATTTTGTCGGGGTCTATACCGATACTAGAGGCTGACCATCCCGCTGCCCACGGCAAGGCTGAGAAAAGCGAGGAAGCCCATCGTGTCGGTAATCATGGTGACGAAGACCGAAGAAGCGAGGGCCGGATCCTGATCGAGCCGGTCGAGCATCACCGGAACGAAAATGCCGGCAAATCCGGCGATCACGATATTGATCAGCATGGCCACAGCGATAACCCCACCGAGCACCGGATTGGCGAAGACCAGACCGGTGCCGAGCCCGACCAGGACGGCAATCGTGGCGCCGTTGAGCAGGGCAATGCGGAATTCACGGCCGATAATCCGGCGGGTGTTGGAGCGGGTAAGCTCGTTCATGGCGAGCGCGCGAACGGAGACGGCCATGGTCTGGGTTCCCGCATTACCGCCGATCGACGCCACGATCGGCATCAATACCGCAAGCGCGACCATCTGTTCGATTGCAGCGCCAAAGATCGCGATGACAAAGCTGGCGATCAGCGCCGTCGCCAGATTGGCGATCAGCCAGCGCACGCGGGCGATGTAGGAATTCCGGATCGGTTCGTTGATATCGCCGTCGCCGGCACCGGACAGCAGCAACACGTCTTCGCTGGCCTCGTCCTCGACAATATGGAGAATGTCATCGACGGTGATCATCCCGATCAGGCGGCCGTCATCATTGATGACCGCGGCCGAGATCAGATTATATTTCTGGAAGCGCAGCGCGACTTCTTCCTGGTCCATATTGACCGGGATCAGCGACTGCTCGCGCTTCATCACATCGGCAATGGCGATATCGCGCGGGGTCCTGAGGATCCAGCTGAGCTGGCAGGTGCCGATCGGGCGGAAAGCCGGATCGACCACATAGATTTCCCAAAATTCCGTGGTCAGATCGTCATTCTTGCGAAGATAGTCGATCAGATCGCCAACCATCATATGTTCGGGCACCGCGACAAATTCGCGTTGCATGATACGACCGGCGGTTTCTTCCTCATAGGTGAGGGCGCTTTCGATCGCGGCGCGGTCTTCGGCATCCAGTTCGGCCAGAACCGCCTGCTGCTCGCCCTTTTCCAGATCCTCGATGATCGCGACGGCGTCATCGGTGTCGAGCTGCTCGGTGAGGTCGGCAATCTGGCTCGCGTCAAGCGCGTCCATCAGATCTTCGCGAACATGCTCGTTCATCTCGGCGAGCACGTCGGCGCTGACCAGATCGCCTAGAGCGGCGGCCAGCGGTGCGCGTTCATCCGCATCAATCAGCTCGAACAGATCGGCAATGTCGGCATTGTGCAGCGGGTTGACCAGTTCCTGCGCCAGGGTGGAATCATTGTCTTCAACCGCGTCGGAAACCGAGCGCACAAATTCGTCGGTTAGCCGGTTGTCCTCGTCGAGGACATCTTCCCGGACGATTTCGGCGTGCGGGGCGTCGTTGATCTCGGTCATCGCGAAGCTCCCCTACTGTGCGCGTTCGGCTGCTTATTAGTCGCTGCAACGTTGCAATTGCAATCTTTTGTGACATTTTACCCAAGGCAGGGTGATTTTTCTGACCATGCTGCCTATATGCGGCCCATGATCGATTCAATGAACGAAAAGGAATAGACAAGATGGCGCACGAAAAAATGACTTTCCACCTCGATACAGGCGATGTTGAAATCAAGCTCCGCCCCGACCTGGCTCCAAACCATGTAGAGCGGATCACCGAACTGGCAGCCGAAGGCTTTTATGACGGCGTTGTGTTCCACCGCGTCATCAACGGCTTCATGGCACAGGGCGGCGACCCGACCGGTACCGGCATGTCCGGCAGCGACAAGCCCGATATCGCGCAAGAATTCTCCAAAGAGCCGCATGTCGAAGGCACATGCTCGATGGCCCGCACGATGGACCCGAACAGCGCCAACAGCCAGTTCTTCATCTGCCTCGACGATGCAGGTTTTCTTGACGGCCAGTACACGGTCTGGGGCGAAGTAACCTCCGGCATGGAAGCGGTTCACGCACTGCCAAAGGGCGAACCACCAGCGAAGCCAGGCGCGATCAAGTCGGTCACACTGGCTTAATCATCCGAAATGCGTCTCGATAAACCCAGGATCGCCCCGCTCGCCGAGTCAGAACTCGGGCACGAGCACAGGGCGATGCTGGGCGAGCGCTTTCGCTCCGGAAAAATTCTCAATATCTTCCGGACGCTGATCAAGGCGCCGAAAGCCTTTAAAGCGTTCATGTGGTGGGGCGGCTATATCCTGTCCGGCCATAATGACGTTGCTGCACGCGAACGCGAGATCATCATATTGCGCACCGGCTTCAACTGGAAATCCGGCTATGAATGGGCGCAACATGTCCGCATCGGTAAAGACTGCGGTCTGACCGATGAGGAGATCGAACGGATCAAGGCTGGCCCCGATGCGCCGGGCTGGACTCCTGTCGAGCGTGCCATGTTGCAGGCAACCGACGAACTGACCAGCGACGGCCATGTGTCGGACGCCACTTGGGAAGCGCTTTCGGAGCTGACCGAAAAACAGCGGATGGATCTGGTTTTGACCGTGGGTCAATATAGTCAGGTATCGATGCTGCTGAACAGCTTTGGTGTGCAGCTCGACGACGATCTCGTGCTGGACCCCGATCTTACCGCCTAGATCCCGACCCTACAGGTTCGCTTGTACTACCCAGTCATGAAAAATCCGGACCGCCCGGTTCTTCATGTCGCGTTTGCGGCATACAAACCAGTAGCTGTAGGGACTGTCGACCTGATGGTCGAACAGCCGAACCAGCCGCGGATCATTGGCGTCAGAGAAATGGCCGCCGTGCATGATCGCGATGCCAAGTCCCTGAGCCGCTGCTTCCAGCATCAGGGGGCCACTGTCGAGATGGTCGATACCGGCTGGCTGCAAATCCGGTAGTCCTACCGCTTCCTTCCACTGGTCAAAGGCCCGGGTCATATTACTGTGGATCAGGATATTGTGATTCTGCAAATCCTCAGGACGTTTGACCGCATTCGGTCCCTGCGTCAGTTCGGCGGATCCAATTGCGTAAACCTTGTTGCTGTCCAGTTTTACCGAATAGAGATTGGGATCGACATCATCGCTGATGATGATCGCTGCATCGACGGCGTCGCCCAGCATATTCTCGGCATGGGAGGACGTATCGACATCGATATTCAGTTTGGGATATAGTTTTTTCAGCTCTGGCAGCTTCGGAAACAGGCGAGTCGCTCCGAACAGCGGCAGAACGCCGAGGCGCAGGCGCATATCCCCGCCGGTCACGGTCATCTGGTCGACCGCTTCACCGATGGTTTCCATCGCCGGAGCAACGGCTTTCAGCAATGATTGACCATCCCCGTTGAGCACCATCGACTGGTTGCGCCGCTCGAACAGGGGTTTGCCGATATGATCTTCGAGCGATTTGATTCGGCGGCTGAGGGCAGGGGCTGACAGAGCCAGTTCTGCTGCTGCAGCCTTGGAAGAGCCGAGACGGGCTACACGAATGAAGGCCTCGAGGGCACGGAGGGGAGGAAGACGGCGCATAGAATAACCAATATTGTTGTTGAATTAGCTTTGTGCAACGCAAAATGAAGTTGGAATCGGGACAATGGCGGAAAACTGTCGCTAGCATTAATGATAAGTTGCAAGTTGTGCAACCCGCAATGTTCTTTTCGCACTTGCACAATAATAGGTTCCGCTGCATTTAGGATGAGCCTTTCAGGCATCCTCTCCTAAAAACTTTTCAGGCCAGTTCTTCGGAACTGGCCTTTTTTTTTGGCGGAATTCCGCCAAGCGACCGTTCAATCGAAAATCAGAGTCGCATATCGGCATCGCGATACCTATCTTATTGGAAACAACCGAAACGATATTGAGGAGATACGCCCCCGTGTCCGATCCAGCGCCGAATAAAGACAAGCCGAAAGATGATGGCAAGCAGTTGAAACTGCAAGTTGCCAATGCCAGGCCCGAGGACAGTGGTCGGGGTCTTGCCCGGCTGTCCCGTGATAATCTAGGAAAACTGGGACTGATCGAGGGTGATGTTGTCGAGATCATCGGCAAACAGACAACGCCAGCGCGCGCTGTTCTGCCTTATCCGGAAGATGAAGGGCTGGATTTTGTCCGGCTCGACGGCCTGCAACGCGCCAATGCCGGAGTCGGAGCCGGTGACTTTGTTGAAATTCGCAAGGTCGAATCGAAGCCGGCTAAGAAAGTTGTTTTCGCTCCGGCCCAGAAAGACCTTCGTTTGCAGGGCAATGGCGGTGGCCTGAAGCGCAGCTTCATGGGGCGTCCGCTAAAGGCGGGTGACTTTGTTGCAACCCATGGCCAGCAACAGGTGGATCGTGGCGATATGCCGCCGCAACTGCGGCAAATGCTGGCGGCTCCGGCTTTTTCTCTGACACAGATACGACTCAACGTCGTTTCGACGGTGCCCAAGGGCATTGTCCATATTGACGAAGAGACGGAGGTCGAACTTCGGCCGGAATATGAGGAATCGACCGAGCACCGGCGCGCCGACGTCACCTATGACGATGTTGGCGGATTGCATGAAACGATCGACCAGCTCCGTGAAATGGTCGAGTTGCCGTTGCGCTATCCGCAACTGTTCACCCGGCTTGGCGTCGATCCGCCACGCGGCGTGTTGTTGCATGGCCCTCCGGGTACCGGAAAAACCCGGCTTGCCCGCGCTGTTGCCAATGAAAGCGAAGCGGAATTTTTCCTGATCAATGGTCCGGAGATCATGGGGTCCGCTTTTGGCGAGTCGGAGAAGAAACTCCGCGAAATATTCGATGCCGCGACCAAGGCTGCGCCTTCTATCCTGTTCATCGACGAGATCGATTCGATCGCACCGAAGCGCGGACAGGTGCAGGGCGAAGCAGAAAAGCGCCTTGTTGCCCAGTTGCTGACCTTGATGGATGGTCTTGAATCGCGGGTTAATCTGGTGGTTATTGCGGCAACCAACCGTCCCGAAGCGATTGATGAAGCGCTACGCCGCCCCGGACGTTTTGACCGGGAAATCATCGTCGGCGTGCCCGATGTTGCTGGCCGCCGCGAGATTTTGGGCATCCATACCCGCGGAATGCCGCTCGACAAGGCGGTCAATCTGCAAGAACTGGCGCGCACCACTTACGGTTTTGTCGGCGCCGATCTGGCCGCGCTGACCCGGGAAGCGGCGATTGAAGCCGTGCGCCGGATCATGCCCAAGCTCGATCTGGAATCGGAAACCGTACCGCCGGAAGTGCTCGATGAACTGGTTGTGCAACGGCATGATTTTGTCGAAGCGCTGAAACGGGTCCAGCCATCGGCGATGCGCGAAGTCATGGTGCAGGTCCCCGATGTCCGCTGGGAAGATATCGGCGGCCTCGACGACGCGCAGATGCGACTGAAAGAGGGGATTGAACTCCCGCTCAAAAATCCGGAAGCCTTCACGCGACTGGGTATTCGTCCAGCCAAGGGCTTCCTGCTCTATGGTCCTCCGGGAACCGGCAAGACCTTGCTGGCGAAGGCGGTCGCGCGCGAAGCCGAAGCCAATTTCATCGCCACGAAATCGAGCGACCTGCTATCCAAATGGCATGGCGAGAGCGAGCAACAGATTGCCCGTCTCTTTGCCCGGGCAAGGCAAGTCGCGCCAACCATCCTGTTCATTGACGAGATTGACAGTCTGGTTCCCGCGCGTGGGGGTGGCATGGGAGATTCCCAGGTTACCGAACGGGTGGTCAATACCATTCTTGCTGAGATGGACGGTCTGGAAGAAATGCAGTCGGTCATCCTGATCGGTGCGACCAATCGTCCCGGTCTGGTCGATCCGGCGCTGTTGCGGCCAGGCCGGTTCGATGAACTGGTCTATGTTGCGGTTCCGGGCAAGGCTGGACGTCGCCGCATATTGGCGATCCATACGTCGAAAATGCCGCTGGCCAAGGATGTCGATCTTGACGAGATGGCAGAGAGCACTGACCGTTATTCAGGCGCGGACCTTGAGGATCTTGTCCGTCGGGCAGGGCTTCACGCGTTGCGCGAATATGGCGGTCTGGTCGAGACAGTGCAGATGAAGCATTTTGAAAAGGCGCTGGAAGACAGCCGTGCTTCGGTGACGCCGGAAATGGAGGAAGAATATTCCAAGATGGATTCACAGCTGAAGCAAAATGCCATGCGGGTCGAACCGATCGGTTTTGTGGCTCCGGGAATGTTGACGCCGATCAGGGACAGCAAACATTAAACCCTGACCCTATTGGTCGGTAATCATCCGGTCATCGGGCTCGAGGGCCTTGAAGCCCCAGCCAAAGAGGAACACACAGACGGTTGTTGCCACCCAGAAAGGCAATGGGCCGGCATAGGTGTAAAGCAGGACACCGATCGCGGGAGAGGCAATGAAGGCCATGCCATTTGCCGACGCGACAATGCCGGCCACGCCGTTCTGTTCCGATCGTCTGACGGCAAGCGAGGCGCCGGCGGTGAAGCCCGGGCGGAACAGGCCAAAGCCCAGTGACGCCACGGCGAAGCCGATGATGATGCCGTGCAGATCATGGGACAGGCCGATGATCAGGCAGCCCAATGCTCCCAGCACCATGCCCCATAATATCGAGGTCCGCGGCCCCATTTGCAGCAACGGGATCAGGCCCCATTGTGCCAGCAGGGTTGCTGCCGCGCCGGACATCAGTACGATGCCGGTCATCTGGATTCCCGTTTCCGGGTCACCGCGCAAGCCCAGCCGGTCGAGGATTAGAAAACCGACCACGCCCAATATCAGGGCATGGGCGTTGCCGCCCAATATGCCGGTGATCAGCCATGGCTTGATCCGTTCATCACCCCAGCGCAAGCGGGGCGGCAGACTGGCTTCCTCTTCGGTGGAATCATCCTCTTCCTTCAGGCTGCCGGAGGAAGGCGCACTACTATAAGGCTCCGACGTCACCACGCCACGTGCCTGAAAGCCGGGATTGTCGTTGGGCAGTTTCAGCGCCAGCGCCACCATCACCACTATGCCGATTGCGGCAAAGGCAAACATCGGGCTGGAAAGACCCAGAACCGGAAGGATCAGCAATGGCGCAACGGCCGGACCGACAATGGTGCCAAGGCCGAAGGACGATGATATCAGGGATAGCGCCTTGGTCCGGTCGGCGCGGGCGGTTCGGGCGGCAACATAAGCCTGCACCGCTGGCGGGGCAGCTGATCCCAGGCCACCATAAAGACTACGGAAAAAGGCGAACAGGACAAAGGTCCATATCGCACTATACCAGCCGAGCAGTCCCAGAAACAGTGCCAGACCCGCTAATGCAAAGGAGGTCGTAAAGCCGATCATGCCGAGGCGCATAAGCGCTTTCCGGCCACGGTGATCGGACTGGCGCGCCCATTTCGGAGCGGTATAGACCCAGAGCAGGGCTGACCAGCTGAACGCCGCACTGACCCAGAAATCGGGTATATCAAGCTGTGTCCCGATCGTCGGCAATATCGATTGCATGGCCGTGTTGCCGGATGCTGTCACCAGCATGACCGAGAACAATACCGCCATGCGGGTACTGTCGATCGGTTTCGCATCGGGAACGGAAGAAGCTATCCGCTCTAGCGGTTCAATATCGGGTGAATCGGCCATGGATTTCCTATGCCACGCTATTTCTGCCAGTCATAGGCTCGTTCGATGCGGGCGACATGAAGACTATATTCGCTATACCATTCTCCGCGACCCCGTTCGCGGATGACTATATGATCCGGGTGGTCGCGCCATGCTTTGGCGCTGCCGTCATCGCGCCAATAGCTAACGGTAATCCCCATGCCATCCGCCGACCGTGCATGGTCTTCTCCAAGATAGCCGGGTTGCTGTGCTGCCAGTTCGGCCATTGCCGCCGCTGCGCTTTGATAAGCCTCGTCTCCCGTGCCGGTCCGTTGTGCGCAAAATATGACCGCGATCGAGTCTGTTGGATGAAGCTGCATCGCCCTCTTTTAGCCGGTCAATTGTAACGGGCAAGCCGTATTATATTTGTCACCGGTGCTGTAACGCCCTAGTAAGACAGTTTGATCTGGTACCGGAGGAATGAGTTGACTAATAGTGTCGCGAAAATGAAGTTTATCGATCGCATCAAGTCGCGAGTGGAGCGGCGTCTCGGGCCCTGGGGTGTATTCTTCAAGGGCTTTCTGAAGCATCCGGTGATGGTCGGTTCGATCATGCCGTCGTCGGACATCACGATCAAGAAGATGCTTGCGCCCGTCAAATGGGATGAGTGCGATCTGTTCGTCGAATATGGTCCGGGTGTGGGGACATTCTGTCGCCCCGTGCTCGAACGGCTGAAGCCCGGCGCAATGCTTGTCGTGATCGACCTGAATCCCGATTTCATCGATTATCTCGGCAAAACCATCCACGACAGCCGTTTCTATCCGATCCACGGGTCTGCGGCGGATGTGCAAAAGATCATCAGCGAGCTCGGACACGAGAAGGCCGACTATGTCCTTTCCGGCCTGCCTTTTTCGACATTGCCTGATCAGCTCGGCCCCAAAATCGCCAAGGAAACCTACGAGGTTATTCGGCCTGGCGGGGCGTTTCTCGTCTACCAGTTCGTCAAGAAGGCGCGCGACTTCATGGAGCCGCATTTTGACCATATCGACAGCGGTTATTCCTTCTGGAACATCCTGCCCTGTCATCTGTTCTGGGGCTGGAAGACAAAATAGGCGTTCGTCGATGGTCGAATGCCGTTTGTCGAAGCCAATGCCCTGCAAGTCCCTGTTTACCGGCATGTTCGAAGCCATGTCACTCACGTTTTGATTGAGAGGAAAGTTTTGATGTCCCGTTTGTCCCGTTCCCTGTTTCTGGCTTTATCCACCACGGCGTTGACGGTTGCCGCTCCGGCTCTGGCCAAACATCATGAATCGGCGAAGCCGGCGCCGGTCAGCGAGTTGGTCAACGCGGTCGATATCCCTTATGAAGAATTCACGCTAGACAACGGGCTGAAGGTGCTGGTGCACACCGACCGCAAGGCACCGATAGTGGCGGTCTCGATCTGGTATGGCGTTGGCTCTGCCAACGAACCGAAGGGCAAGACCGGCTATGCCCATCTGTTCGAACATATCATGTTCAATGGCTCCGAAAATGCGCCGGGCGATTTTTTTGAACCGCTGCGGCAGATTGGTGCGACCGATCTCAACGGCACGACGTGGCTCGACCGGACCAATTATTTCCAGACCGTCCCGACCTCCGCGCTGGATGTTGCCCTGTTTCTCGAAAGCGACCGGATGGGCCATTTGCTCGGCGCGGTGACGCAGGAGAAACTCGACAACCAGATCAGCGTCGTCTCGAATGAAAAGCGCCAGGGCGACAATCGTCCCTATGGACTCGTCGGCTATCGCCAGACCGAATTGCTGTTTCCCGCCGATCATCCCTACGGACATGACACAATCGGTTCGCTGGAAGATCTCGAAGCGGCTTCGCTCGACGATATGAAGCTTTGGTTCACCGATCATTACGGGCCGAATAATTCGATCCTCGTTCTGGCCGGCGATATCGATGCCGCGACCGCCAAAGCGAAGGTCAACAAATGGTTCGGCGCGATTCCGCGTGGCAAGCCGATCCCGCAGCTCAATCCTGAATTGCCGACGCTTGATGCACCCATCTACGAGGTGATGAAGGACAAGGTCGCGACCACGCGCATCTATCGCAACTGGGTGGTGCCGGGTCTGAACGATCCCGATTATACGCCGCTCGATGTCGGCATGACCGTGCTTGGCGGCCTCGCCAGTTCGCGGCTCGACAATATCATGGTGCGGGAAGAGAAAAATGCGGTGAGCGTTTCCGCTTATGTGCTTCCGTTCGTACATGGCAGTCTGGTCGAGATCACGGCTGACGTAAAACCAGGTGAAGATGCCGATGTCGTCGCCAAACGGCTCGATCAGATTATCGCCGATTTCATCGTCAATGGTCCGACAGCAGATGAAGTGCAGCGGGTAGCGACCCGCGATGCGGCGGCACGGATCGCCGGTCTCGAGCAGGTCGGCGGCTTCAGCGGCAAAGCGGTCGCTCTGGCACAGGGCAAACTCTATTCCGATGATCCGGAATATTACAAAAAGGAACTCGCCCGGCTGGCATCGACCACGCCGGAAGCCGTCAAGGCTGCGATGCAGAAATGGCTGACCCGTCCGGTGCTAGGCATCACGGTCGTCCCGGGAGAGCGGGACGAATATCAGGAAGTGGGCGCCGGCATCGGCGCGCGGACCGGCGTTTTGACCGCTCCGGCTTTTTATATGCAGGACGGCGAAGCGGCAAAGGGGACTGTCACCACGCCCGACCGGTCTCACCTGCCACCCGTAGGCGAAATTCCGAACGTCGATTTTCCGGATGTCGAAACCGCAACCCTGTCCAACGGCATCAAGGTCTATTTCGCCCATCGTGATACGGTGCCGATGACCCGGGTGACCCTGTCTTTCAACGCCGGTACCAGCGCGGATTCCTCCGACAAGCTCGGGCTGCAGAATTTCGTTACCGGGATATTGGAAGAAGGCACGACCAGCCTGACATCGGTCGAAATCGCCGAGCAGCAGGAACGGCTGGGTGCCAATATCAGCATTAGTGGCGGCCGTGATCGAACCGATGTCGATCTGAGCGCGGTCAATCCCAATCTCGATGCTTCGCTCGACCTGATGGCGGACATTGTCAAAAACCCGGCGTTCAAAGCCGATGATATCGAACGCATCCGGGTACAATTGCTGACCGCAATCGACCGCGAGGAAAGCGATCCGGCGAGCATTGCCAGCAATATCCTTCCGCCATTGGTCTTCGGTTCGGAACATCCTTATGGCCGCGGCCTGTCGGGTAACGGCACCAGGGAATCAGTATCGGCGATCACCCGCGATGATCTGGCCGGTTTTCATCATAAATGGATGCATCCGGCAAAGGCGACTATTTTTGCTGCCGGAAAGATCGACAAGCAGGAACTGGTCAGCAAGCTGGAAATGCGTTTCGGCAAGTGGAAAGGCACCGGGAAAGCCGCCCCCGCTAAGAATTTCGACGCGGCCATTCCGGAAGGACAGGGCAGGATCATTGTCATTCACCGCCCCAATTCTCCGCAGTCGATGATATTGGCCGGACAGGTATTGTCCTATAAAGGCTCGGATGACCTGCTGACGCTCAACGCCGCCAATGAAATATTGGGGGGCAGTTTCCTCTCGCGGATCAACATGGACCTGCGCGAAACCAAGGGCTGGAGCTACGGAACCCGCAACACCGTGCTGCGCGGTGAAGACCGGGTGCTCTACACCATGCGTGCTCCGGTCCAGACCAACCAGACCGGTCCTGCGGTTGCCGCAATAGACGCGCAAGTCCGGGATTTCCTCGGGGAAAACGGCGTTACACCGGTGGAGCTGGAACGGATGATCAATGGTAATGTCCGCGAGCTGCCCGGCCAGTTCGAACGGACGCCGAGTATCTTGAGCCAGATGCAGGGTGACGTAATGCTGGGCAGGCCGTCCAACTATGCGGAAACCGTGGCTGACCGCTACAAGGCTCTGACCGCAGCCGAAGTGAACAAGGCGATGGCGGATGCGATCGACCCCGACAAATTCACATGGGTCATCGTCGGTGACGTGTCCAAGATCAAAACCCAGCTGGATGCCCTTGATATGCCAATCGAATATCGCGGCTATGAAGCTAGTGACACTGCTGTTAATAGTGAGAGTGGTTCGAACGATTCGGCAGAGGGTGACGAGTAATCGCTAGCCCGGACCGGATCACGGCTTTGACATTAAAAGGAGAATGGAATGTCTATTGATGGAACTTATACTTGTGTGACGAAATCCCCGATGGGAGACCAGACTTCGGAATTCACCATCGTAACCGACGGTGACACATTTACCGGCAACAATGCCGGTGCAATGGGTGCGATGGATGTCGAAAATGGCAAGGTCGACGGTAATCACATTACCTGGGAAATGAACATGACCGTTCCCATGCCAATGAAACTTGAAGGCGATGCAGTGATCACCGACGGCGAGCTCGTCGGTTCGGTTAAAGCGGGCGCTTTTGGTGAAATGGCGATGACCGGCACCAAGAAATAATCGAATTTTTCTGGATAAAAAAAGGGCCGCTACCTGCAGAGGTAGCGGCCCTTTTTATTTGTCAGTCCAGATCGATCTAGCGGACGACGACGCTGACCGCGCGGCGGTTCTGTGCCCAGGCGCTTTCGTTGGAACCGAGCGCGTCGGGACGTTCCTTGCCATAGCTGACCGTGGTCATCCGCGCCGGGCTGACACCCAGCGAGGCGAGGTAGTTTTTCGCGGCATTGGCACGACGTTCGCCGAGCGCCAGGTTATAGTCGCGGGTACCGCGTTCATCGGCATGGCCTTCGATGGTAATCCGCGCATTGGGATTCTGTGCCAGCCATTGCGCCTGGCTTTGCAAAATAAGCTGATCCTGGGAATCGACATTGAAGCGATCGGTGTCGAACAATATCTTGTCGGACATTGTATTGGCCAGGAAATCACCCTGTGAACCAGGGCCATAGCCCGGGCCAGAAGGTCCGGTCGGCGTTGGCGTCGGCGCCGTACCAATGGGTGCTGGCGGCAGTTCTTCCGGTGGCTTTTTTGAACAACCAGCCAGTACGAGGCTGGCGGTAATCAGGAGGGGGGTCGCATATTTTATCATCATATTGCTCCTATTTGAGTTAGCCCTTCGGCTATATATAGCCTCTTTCCAAAGACTTGTCGCGTTTCTAATTTATGGCAGCAATGGACCCCATGCCGGATCAGAGCCATTGACCGGGGTCGGCAGCTGTCGTTCGTTGCGGCCGGTCAGGTCAACCTGCCAGATTCCGGTGGCGCCATTTCCCCTTGTCGTCCGGAAAAACTGGATGACGCGACCATTGGGCGCCCATGTCGGCGCTTCGTCCTGCCAGCTGTTGGTGAGCAATCGCTCGCCGCCACCGCTTGGCGTCATCACGCCAATACGGAAATTACCGGCCATTTTGGTGAAGGCGATCAGGTCGCCGCGCGGGCTCCATTCCGGCGTGGCAAAGCGACCACCGCCAAAGCTGATCCGTCGCTCATTGCCACCATTGGAGTCCATTACATAAAGCTGCTGGCTACCGGAGCGGTCGCTTTCAAAGACAATCCGGCTGCCGTCGGGAGAGAAGCTGCCGCCGATATCGATGCCGGGGGAAAAGGTGAGGCGTTGCGGATTGGCTCCACCTGCGGACGACACTTTATAGATGTCGGTATTGCCGGCAATCGCCATGGAATAGAGGATCCATTTGCCATCCGGTGACCAGCGCGGGGCGAATGTCGGGTTGGTGCTCTGGGTGATCAGCCGCTGACGGCCGGTTCCGATATCGTAAATATAGATGCGCGGGTTGCCGTCGAGAAAGCTGAGATAGACGATGCTTTTGTAGTCAGGAGAGAAGCGCGGTGTCAGAGCAGTGGCCTGGCCGTTGGTGATGAACCGGTGATTGGCGCCGTCGCTGTCCATGATCGCCAGCCGCTTGACCCGGTTACCCTTGGGACCGGTCTCGGCGATATAGGCGATACGACTGTCGAAAAAGGGCGATTCACCGCTCAGCCGGGAGTAGATGGCGTCGGCGCATTTATGCGCGGCCCTGCGCCAGTCGCGTGGCTCGACGACAAAACCCTGACGGGTGAGTTCGGTTTCCAGCGCGACATCATAAAGATAGCAGCCGACCGTCAGCTTGCCGTCGGGATTGGTTTTGATGAAGCCCTGAATCAGCGCCGAAGCGTTGGTGCCGCTCCAGTAAGGAAATTGCGGAGCGGTCACTTCAGAAAAGCTGATCCCGCGAACCTGATTGCGGCCAACCGGCTTGAACAGCCCGCTGGACCGCAGATCGGTGACGATAACGTCGCTGATCTTCGCGCCCAGTTCGGCGGTATTGCCGGCGGGCGTGTCGACATTTTGCGGTGTCGGCAGTCCGGGGACCGCGATGACCAGTTCCTCCGATCCGCTATTGTCGACATCGACCGTCAACTGCGCGTGCGCGGTTGCGGTCAGCCCAACGCTGGCAATGACACCAAGGATGAAGGTTCGGATATAGGGGGCGGGCGATTGCATGTCTGGTCTCCTAGACGCCAAGATACAGGACAGGTTCGATAACCTTCCATTCGTCATAAAATTTTTCCGGGAATGTCGTGAAAGGGGCAGCAAGCTGCACCGCGGCAATTGCGCGTTCCTGATGGATGTCGACCTGTGACCGGTTGCTTGCTGTGATGCCGGTGGTTGTCGCAGTCGGTGTGCCGATGATCCGGCCATTGCTATCAAGCCGTGCGGTAACCTTGGTGCGCAAAAGTTCGGCATCCGCGCCGGAGGGTGGACGCCATTTCTGTTTGATCAGCCGGTATAGTTCGCGTTCCAGCGAGGCGACGGCTGCTGACGAAGCCTTTTCCGCCGCGATATTCTGGTTGCGGCTGACCGAAGACGCATCGGTCACGCCTTTCAGGAAATCATCACCCAATCGAGAACCGCGCGGTTTGTCCGCAGGCTTGGGTGAAGGCTTTGCAGCGGGCTTCGCGGCAGGTTTAGCCGCCGGTTTGGGTTCGGGCTTGGCGGTACTGCTCGACGGTTTGTCGGGTCGCCTGCGTGGCTCGCGGGATGTCGGTGCGGGGGCTGGTGATGGTTTGGGCCTGGCTTCGGCTTGCGGTGGTTCGGGCAACGGCTCCGGCGTGACAAAACTGCTCTCGTCAGGCGTGCCAAGTTCTGGCGCAACGCTGGTCGCCGGCGTGACTTTTGCGGGATCGGGAGCGGCGCTTACAAGGCCGACCTCATCGGCGATCATCACCTCGATCGGTTTGTTCCGGAAGGCGTCATTGGTCGTGCTGAGAACGCTGAGCGACAGCACGCCAAAAAGCGCCACATGACCTGCAGCTGCTATTCCCAAGCCAATTTTTTCAGCTTTTTCCATATCAGCCGATGACCATTATTGAGTCTCTGATGAACCTGTAGTGACCAGCGAAACCCGGTTCAGTCCAGCCCGGTTCAGTTCGCCCATCACGCCCATGATCAGTCCATAATCCAGCGTCTTGTCACCGCGCAGCATGATCTGCCGCGGATCGTCGGGATTCTGGTCGGCGGCGATATCCCGCAATCGTGTTTCGAGAGCGCCACGGCTGAGTTCCTCATCCTCGATAAAGATACGACCTTCATTATCGATCGAAATCTGTACCGGCTCCTGCTCCTGTTCCAGCGCATTGGCGCGGCTTTCCGGCAGGTCGACGGGCACGCCAGCGACCAGCAACGGCGCCGTCACCATGAAAATGATCAGCAGCACCAGCATCACGTCGACAAAGGGCGTGACGTTTATCTCGGCCATCGGAGCACGTCCGCGGCCACCGCCACGCCTGCCTATTCCGGATCCCATATTCATGCCCATGCTTAGTTCCCAACTTCCAGTTCGCGACTGAGCGTTGCATGGAAACTATCGGCAAAGCGACCCATCCGGGCCTCTAGCTTATTCAGCCGGTGGGAAAAGCGGTTATAGGCGATCACGGCAGGGATAGCGGCAAACAGACCAATGGCCGTCGCGAACAGGGCTTCGGCGATACCGGGCGCGACCACGGCAAGCGAGCTATTCTGTTCTGCGGCAATTGCCGAGAAGCTGCGCATGATACCCCAGACGGTACCAAATAGGCCGACGAAAGGCGCGACGCTGCCAACCGTTGCGAGGAAGTTAAGTCGGTCGGCGATGCGATCCACTTCCTGGGCAATGGCCGAGTTCATGGCGGATGCCAGCCGTTGACGGGTGCCCTCGCGGTCGACCGGTCCCTTGGCGGTCGAACGACGCCATTCCTTGACCCCGGCTGCCAGGACTTTCGCGCTGGGCAGGCTGGACTGGCCATGCGCATCAAAAAATCTGTCAATATTGTCGGTTGAGCCAAATGCCTGCTCGAACTTGTCCGATTTTCTGGCGATTTTCGTGATGTTCATGCCAAAACTGACGATGATCGTCCATGTCCATATACTGGCCAGAAGCAAGCCGAGCATCACCGTTTTGACGACAATATCGGCTTCCATGAACAGCAGGAATGGCGAAAAATTACCGGTTGTCGCTCCCAGGGAAAGTTGGTCTAGCAAGTTTTGATATCCTTCATTTCATATTCGCTTGATCCATGACGCCAGCAAATGCCTTTGTCCACGATTTCGGTTGCCGCCTCGGACGTCCGGCGGGGGTAAGGAAGGCTGCGTGAACAGATGCTGACGTAATCTGGTCTGTTCCGCGGAAAATATTCTGGTCGATAATCACGCTGGCGGCGCGCAGCGTTTCGACCGTGCTGATCACGACAAGATCATCGTTCAGCTTGGCCGGCAACAGATATTTCATCGTCAGATCAACCACCGCATAAACCCCTTCACCGCTGTCATAGGCCGCGCCCTGGTCCATATCGAGCAGGCGGAGCATGTCCGAGCGGGCCCGTTCCATGTAGCGCAGATAATTGGCGTGATAGACGATACCGGAAAAATCAGTGTCCTCGAAATAGATGCGGCAGGCGAAATAATGCTTTCCATCAACGAACCGGCCATCAAACGGCTTGATATCGGGGGGGATTTCCATCGGCATACATTAGGGTGATGTATGCAAAGGGGAAAGGGTGAAAAGCATTGCGACCATGCACTGGGCGCAAATATGACTCGACCGAACCGGTGCAATCCACCTTGGCCCTGACGCTAGGGTTTTGGCCATAGCTATTCGGGAATAAGTGTAACGGTTTCCAACATCCACTGGAGCCCGCTGGGACCGGCCGGGATCAGCGCGCGCAATCGATGCAAAGGGCTGCCGCCGGATCAATCTCCAGCCGGCGAAAGGCAATCGGTTCTCCGCATTCCGCGCACCAGCCAAATTCACCTTGCTCGATGCGTTTTAGAGCCATTTCAATCCAGGCGATATCACTCGTCCGGCGCCGGGCTTCGGCCTGAGCCATTTCCTGTTGCTGCATGGCGTCCATACGGGAGAGCCGGCCAACACTCTGCTGGTCCAGCTCTACCGTATTGCGCCAGCTTGCCGCTTCCAGATCAAGCGCCTTCAACTCCGCTTGGCGCTCGATCAGGCTGGCATGCAGCGCTTTGACCTGCGCCGTTGATAGTTCGTCCGCCACGACGGTTATTTCTGCGGCGTCAGATAATCCAGCGCTGCTGCTGTCATCGCTTCGGTTCCCAGCGTGACGGATTCGCGCGGAGCAATCTTGAAGAACGGAGAGTGGTGCGAAGGCACCGGTGCGCCGCCGGCTTTCTCGCGATCAAAATCGGCCTGCGGTGTCCCGCCGACCGAGAAATATACGCCCGGCACATCGGTATTGGGCGCGACAAAATAGGCAAAATCCTCGGCGCCCATGCCTTCGCGCGGCTTGTTGTCGAACACCTGCTCGCCAAAGCGGGCGGCGAAAACGCCCTTCACCCGCCGGGTCATCGCCGCATCATTATAATTGGCCGGAGTCGATTCATGCGACACCAGAACTTCAGGCAATTTGTCGTCCGGAAGGCCGTTCATCCGGCCGACATTGGTCGCGATACGCTTGATCCCTTCGAGCAATTTTGCCCGCGTTTCCTCGTCATCCGAGCGGACGGTCAATTGCATCACCGCCTTGTCGGAAATGATATTATGCTTGAAGCCGCTGTGAAAGGAACCAACGGTTACCACGGCTGGCTTGAGCGGTGCGATTTCCCGGCTGACAATCGTCTGCAGCGCCATGATGATTTCCGCGCCCATCACGATAGGATCCTTGCCGCGATGCGGAGATGCGCCATGCGCGCCAACTCCGTGGACAATGATATCAATGCTGTCGGACGAGCTGCTTCCAATGCCTTCGTCGATTGATAGCTTGCCGGTCGGCGTGTCAGCGGAAACGTGAAAGGCCATGGCGAGGTCGGGCTTGGGGAAACGGGTATAGAGTCCGTCGTCCATCATCAGCTTGGCCCCGCCAATCCGTTCCTCGGCCGGCTGTGCGATCAGCACCAAAGTACCGGACCATTGGCCCTTCATCGCCGACATTTGCCGCGCTGTGCCGATCAGCGAAGTGATATGCACATCATGGCCGCACGCATGCATGACCGGTTTTTCGTCGCCGTCGATGCTGACCTGTTTCGCAGTCGACATATAGTCCAGCCCGCTGTCTTCGACGAGCGGCAGGCCGTCCATATCCGCGCGCAGCATCAAAGTCGGCCCCGCTCCATTTTTCATCACTGCAACGACACCGGTGCCGCCGACTTTTTCGGTAACGGTGAAGCCCGCAGCGCGCCATTGCTTCGCGATAATCGCGGCGGTGCGGGTTTCCTTATAGGAAAGTTCGGGGTTTTGATGGAAATCGAGAAACAGCGCTTTCAGATCTTTGTCATAATCCGCTGCGATCGCCGCTGCCAGATCGGGTGATGTCGAACTGTTCTGCGCCGACACAGGGGCGGTCCAGATCAGGGCGGTTGTCGCCGCCAAGGCCAAAAGATGTTTCATATTTTTCTCCCTCTATTTTTCTACTCTATGCCGGGCCCATACGAAATGCGCAAAGCTTGTTGCCTTCCGGGTCGCGGAAATAGGCGCCGTAAAATGCACTCGGGCCTTCATCGCCGCGAACGCCGGGCGCGCCTTCATCGCTACCGCCAAGCTCGAGGGCTTTATTGTAGAAGCTGTCGACCTGCGCACGTTCCTGCATCTGCAATGCGATCATATTGCCGTTGCCCGGGTGCGCCGCCTGTCCGTTGAAAGGGCTGGTAAGCGCAATCGATGGCGTGGTCATATCGACACCATAAAGCGTGAAGCCGTTCTCCTCGACTTGCATCAGGCGTTTCGCGCCCAGTTCGCCGAGCAGCGCGTCATAATAAGCGCGCGCCTTGTCGAGATCATTGCTGCCGAGCGTTACATAGCCAATCATATCATTTCTCCTGACGATCAATCGGGGCGACTGATTCGGTCTCGAAATAAAATCTATCAGTCAGAGGCGCAGATGCAATCACCCAAAAAAAAGGCAGAAGCGAAACGCTCCTGCCTTGATCTTGATCATTTTCGATAATGGCGGGACTAGCCGGCTGGGCAGTCACCGATCCGCTTGCCATTGCTCTTGGCAGAAATGTTCATTTTCATACCCGCTGCGCCGCCAACCATATTCATCGTCATCTCGTAGCTGCTTGGTCCATATTGGCCATCCATGCTCATGGTCATGTTGCCGGGACCACCGCCCATATTGTTACAGGCCATTTCGGAAGATACCGCGCCGCCGCTCATGTTGAATTTCTTGACTTCGCAATTGGTTTCTTCCTGCGCGGCAAAAAATTGTGCGCCGGGGTTTTTGGCTTCTTCCTCGGTGATGCAGGATTTCGAGGTCGTTACCTTGCCCTTCATGCTGTCCAGAGCGCCAGCCGGCATGCCATCCGGCAGTCCTTCGATTTCGACGTCGACGATTTCGACATTGTTTTCCCATTCGCCGGGCTCGAGCGTGACTTTGTTCATTTCCTTGGCGACTTCGTCAGCGGTGATATTGCCGTCACCGTCCTGGTCAGCGCCCTTGTCGGAACAGCCACCTATCAGGCTGAGTACAGCCACTGAAACAAGTAATTTTTTCACAAGAATATTCCCTCAATGTTTACGCCCCCGGTTCCTTGCATAAACGGATGAACCGCAGAAGTAAATTTGCGTTGATCACCCTGAGCCGAAAACTCCATAACGGGGATGACATTGGACCCTTTTTGTTCCATATTAGAGTTATGACAGAACTGGTAATCAGAAGAAGCCTGGCGGAGCCCGAGACCGGCGAAGATTTCGTGCCGCACAAGCCCAATCGTCCCGAAAAATCGGAAGGTGGAAGACCATTCAAGCTGGTCAGCGATTTTGAGCCTGCTGGCGATCAGCCGGCTGCGATCAAGGAGCTGGTCGCCGGGATGCGCGACGAGGAGCGCGATCAGGTGCTGCTCGGGGTGACCGGATCGGGCAAGACCTTCACGATGGCCAAGATGATTGAAGAACTGCAAAGGCCCGCCCTGATCCTGGCGCCAAACAAGATTTTGGCGGCGCAGCTTTATGGCGAGTTCAAGAATTTCTTTCCGGACAACGCCGTCGAATATTTCGTGTCTTATTATGATTATTACCAGCCGGAAGCCTATGTTGCGCGGTCGGATACCTATATCGAAAAGGAAAGCTCGGTAAACGAAGCAATCGACCGGATGCGCCACAGTGCGACCCGCTCTTTGCTCGAGCGTGATGATGTGATCATCGTGGCGTCCGTGTCCTGTCTATACGGTATCGGTTCGGTCGAGACCTATTCGGCGATGATCTTTGATCTCAAGAAAGACCAATCGGTCGACCAGCGGGATATCATCCGCAAGCTGGTGTCGCTGCAATATAAACGCAATGACATGGCCTTCGCCCGCGGCAATTTCCGGGTTCGAGGCGATAATCTCGAGATATTCCCGTCGCATTACGAGGACATGGCCTGGCGGATCAGCTTTTTCGGCGACGAGATTGAAGAGATTGTCGAATTTGATCCGCTGACCGGGAAGAAGGGCGCGACCCTGAACCAGGTAAGGGTCTATGCCAATTCGCACCACGTCACGCCGGGGCCGACGATGAAACAGGCGATGGAAGCGATCAAATTCGAGCTTGCCGTCCGGCTCAAGGAACTGGAAGCGGAAGGCAAGTTGATAGAGCATCAGCGGCTGGAACAAAGAACCAATTTCGATCTCGAGATGATCGCGGCCACCGGCAGCTGCGCCGGCATCGAAAATTACTCGCGCTTTCTGACCGGACGGCTGCCGGGTGAACCGCCACCGACGCTGTTCGAATATCTGCCGGACAACGCGCTGCTGTTTGTCGATGAAAGTCACCAGACGGTGCCGCAAATCGGTGCGATGTCCAAGGGCGATCACCGTCGCAAGATCAACCTGGCGGAATATGGGTTTCGTCTGCCGAGTTGTATCGACAACCGGCCGCTTCGTTTCAACGAATGGGACGCGATGCGACCGCAAACGGTGAGCGTGTCGGCGACGCCGGGCAAATGGGAGATGGAGCAGACCGGCGGTGTGTTTTCCGAACAGGTCATTCGCCCCACCGGGCTGATTGACCCGCCGGTCGAGATCAAGCCGGTCGAGGATCAGGTCGACGATGTGATCAACGAATGCCGTAAGGTGACGGCGCAGGGTTATCGCACCCTGATTACCACGCTGACCAAGCGAATGGCGGAGGATCTCACCGAATTCATGCACGAGGCGGGGATCAAGGTCCGCTATATGCACAGCGATGTCGAGACGCTGGAACGGATCGAGCTGATCCGCGACCTGCGGCTGGGGGTCTATGACGTGCTGGTCGGTATCAACCTGCTGCGCGAAGGGCTCGATATTCCGGAATGCGGTCTGGTAGCGATACTGGACGCCGACAAGGAAGGCTTCCTGCGCAGCGAAACGTCGCTGATCCAGACGATTGGCCGCGCCGCGCGTAATGTTGACGGGCGGGTCATACTCTATGCCGACCGGATGACTGGTTCGATGGAGCGCGCGATCAGCGAGACCGATCGCCGCCGCGAGAAGCAGCTCGAATATAATCTCGAGCATGGGATCACGCCGCTTTCGATCAAGAAGAATATCGGCGACATCATCGCCCATGCCACGGCCAAGGATATGGTCACCGGCGCAGTCCAGGACGATGGCAAGCATCTGGTCGGCCACAATCTCAGGAAGCATATCGAGAGTCTGGAGAAACAGATGCGCGATGCTGCGGCTGATCTGGAATTCGAGACCGCAGGCCGCCTGCGCGACGAAATCCGCAAGCTCGAGGCGGAAGAACTGGGCCTGCCCGCCGATCTGCAGGTCGCGCAGCCGAAAGGCCGGTCGACCGAGGGGCGACCGGGGACGCGGAAAATGGGCTATGGCAAGACGCAGCGGAAGATGTAGAGAAATATCTATGCCGTGTCGGTGGCTTCCACGAGCGCTAAACAGGCATGCGAATCGGTAACAATGGTAACTATCTGGAAAGTCAGACATTTTTGTCGAAGCTGGAAATGACCCTTTGGAACCGGTTGGCTGATGGCCGCCAGCCACCCTCAGCGCTTAACAATAAAATAACGTCAATTCAGTATCTTGCGTTAAGATACATGTATTTACACTGTTGTTCATAGCAGGTTGTCTAGAAGGCCATTATACAGACCGCAGTGACAAGAACTGGCCCAAAAACAATATTCCTGCGTAACGGAATAGATCAGGGCTAGCATCAGGACGCTAGAAAATTACCTCCACCACCAGTGAAAGCTGGTGGGCGGACCGGGCGAGTTTGACCGCCGGCGCCTTTAGATAGGGTCGCACGCTGTCGGAACAGAGGCGGAGGCAGATTCGGGTTGTGTATTGAATCTGTCTCCGATCCTCGGTGTGAATAAAGAGCAGCAATTGCTCATCCATTGGGTCCGGTGACCTGTTGACGGCAGCTTGCGGGGGTTCGCCTGCCGTCCCAAAATCCGTAGACCCGGGGCGCAGGGCTGGCACGCGCGTAAAGTTTGCGTGCCGGTCCTGCAACCATTTCAGCGTTCAGGTCCCGACAATTCAGGACGCATATTTGACCGAGCAGCCGTAGGGGCGCGAATGGGCGACGCTGACCTTGTCACCGGATTTTATCTCGGCCAAAGCGGCGAGCACATGATTGCGAGCAACCTTGATATCTGCCGGATTGGCGGTCGGTTTGTCGTCGATCCCGCCCTGATAGACCAATATTCCCGCGTCATTGATAATATACATATGGGGCGTTGTCTTGGCGCCATAGGCTTTGCCGACCAGACCTTTGGTATCGAACAGATAATTGTTCGACTGGATATTCTGCTTGGCAATAAGCGCTTTCGCTTCGGTGCCGGTCATATGGCCCTGCTTGCCCTTGGCACCGCTGTTGATCGTTAGCCAGACCGCACCTTGTTGCCGTGCCGCCTTCTGTGTCGCCTGCATATTGCCGCTGTTATAATGTTTGCTCACAAAAGGGCAGCCGGGATTATGCCATTCGAGCACGACGGTCTTGCCGCGAAACTGTGACAGCTGAACGGTTTTCCCATTTACATCAGTAAGCTTGAAATCCTGAGCGATAGCGCCTGTTTTCTGCGCTGCCGCCAGAGGGCTGGCTAGTGCGATGGTGGCGATGGCCGCCACGGCTATGGATGAAAGGTTCCTCATGAATTGTCTCCGTTCATTGGGGGTGGAAGCAAGGGGTAGAGTTTATACCGATTTCTCGACCAAATCCACCAATGTTGTCACCGTCAGAATCTGCGGGAGGATGACGGGTTCCTCGCCGGGGGCATAATAAAGATATAACGGCACGCCGGCACGGCCATGCTGTTCCAGGAAGCGGCTGATGACCGGATCGGGTCGTGTCCAGTCTCCCATCAGCACGGCCACTTTGGCGGCTTCAAAGGCTTCGGCGGTTTCGGTGCGCTGGATGGCGGCGGCCTCATTGGCCTTGCAGGTGATGCACCAGTCCGCGGTGAAATAGGCAAAAACCGGCTGGCCGGATGCGCGCAGTTCCGACAGGCGGCTTTCGCTAAACGCTTCGCTGGGCAGTGTCGCGGCAGACGAGTGCGCCAGCTTCTGGCTATTCATCGCCTCTTGCCCGGGGAGGGCGATGATACCGCCCAGAACCGCAGCGACCATCGCCGCGCTGGTCAGCGCGCCGCGCGACAGCCCTTTCATCTGTCCGCCGCCGAACCACCACAGGATCAGGCTGACCGTGAGCAGGAAGATTAGCGACAGACCCAGTGCATCGGTGCCGATCTGGCGCCCGAGCAACCAGATCAGCCCGATGCTGGTGAGGAACATCGGGACGGCCATGATCTTGCGAAAACTGTCCAGCCAGGGCCCGGGTTTGGGCAAGCGGCTGCGGATAGCCGGTACAAAGGCGATCAGCAGAAAAGGCAGAGCCAGGCCGACGCCGAGACCGGCAAAAATCACCAGCGCAGCCACCGGCGGCAGGACGATTGTCGCACCAAGAGCAGCTGCCATGAACGGGCCGGTGCAGGGCGTAGCGACAAAGGCAGCGAGCGCACCGGTCCAGAAGGAACCGGCAGCGCCGTCTTTCTGAACGAGCTTGTTACCGAAATTGACATTGGGCAGTTCGAATAGGCCTGCCAGATTAAGCCCGATGGCGGTCACCAGCGCCAGCAGGACAAAGATGATCCGCGGGTCTTGCAGCTGGAAGGCCCAGCCGACGGCCGCGCCGCTGGCCCGCAGGCCGAGCAGCACCGCACCAAGCGCTGTCGCGACCAGTACGACACCGGCAGTGTAAGCCAGAGCATCACGTCGGACGACGGCTTCATTGCCGCCAGCCTTGGCCAAGCTGATCGCTTTCAGGCTGAGTATCGGAAAGACGCAGGGCATCAGGTTGAGAAGCAAGCCGCCCAATAATGCGCCGCCCAGTGCCAAAAAAAGCAATGACGCATTGCTCTCGGTCTTCGGGCCGTCTCCGGCCAGCGGCAGGCCGGTCATGGCGACGTCGCCTTTGACTGCAGAGATCAGGAAACCCGTGTGACCGCCGATTTTCAGAACGCCGTTGATCGCGTCAAACCCGTCCCCACGCGCATCGGTTTCGAGGATCAGGCGATCGCCGTCGCGCGTGAATTTCTGTGGTGCGGCATAGTCGACAACGCCGTCTTCAAGAATGAAGAAATAGGGACTGTCAATCTCGACATTGGCCGGCAGCGGAACCGACAGGCGGAACAGGCTGTCGGTGACGGCAAAGCTCGCTTCGCTGCCCAAAGGCCGGGGCAGGGCGGCGCGGAAACCGTTGAATCGTTTGTCGAGCACAACCGCCGGAGCGTCTTTGCCGACGACCTGCAGCGTGATCGACAGTTCATCCTGTTCGGGCACGCAAATCTCGTCGGTGCAGGAAAGCCATTCCGATTTTACCGAAATCGGCAAGGGGCCGGGACCGACCTTGTCGGACAGGACAAGATCGACCAGCACCGCATAGTCGCCCTTGTAAACATAGTTCATGATGCCGGAGATCAGCAGCGTATCGGGGACCTGAAATCTCGGCTTTCCGGCGGTCACGCCTGCGGGCAGGGTCCAGTTAAAGCTCATGCCAATGCCGGCATCGCCGGGATTTTCCCAGTAACCGTGCCATGTCGGCTTGGGTTCCATGAGAAAGGCCAGGGTTACACTTTGCCCGGCTTTAACCTGTTGCGCTTCGGCCATGAGCGTGGCCGGTACGTTCAATTCGCTATTGCCCAGCCGGTTCTGCGCTTCGGCCGCAGGAGCAATGACCAGCGCCATGAACGCCAGCATTATCGAGAAAATGCGAAAATCAAATGTCATAAAAACTCACTATTTCCTGTTTATCCGCATCTAGTCTATTGCTAGACCTCTTTCCATAGTCGCTTTCATCCAGTGGGGACAATTCGTGCAAAAATCGAACATAGTTACAGCCTTGGCTGCGCTTATCACATTTTCGGGAACCGCAAATGCCGAAGATAATAACAGCGCGGAACGAGCCAATCCGAAATTGGTCGTTGCCATTTCGGTTGACCAGTTCTCTGCCGATCTGTTCGCCGAATATCGCAGCAGTTTCACCGGCGGCCTGAAACGGCTGGCAAATGGCGTAGTATTCCCGTCCGGCTATCAGTCCCATGCGGCAACCGAAACCTGCCCGGGCCATTCTACGATCATGACCGGTGTCCATTCCGGGCGCGCCGGGATCATTGCCAATAACTGGATCGACCAGTCGATCGAACGCGAAGACAAGACCGTTTATTGCGCCGAAGACGAACGGATCGCGGGCACCAGCTTCGGTGATATCACGGCAGCAACCCAGGGTGATTTTGTCGCTTCCGCCTGGCATCTTCTGGTTCCGACATTGGGCGAGCGGCTGAAGAAAATATCACCAAAATCGCGCAATGTCGCGGTGGCGGGCAAAGACCGGGCAGCCCTGATGATGGGCGGCCACGATATTGACGAGATATATTGGTGGAAAGGCAACGGATTTTCCACCCTTCAGGGCCGCAAGATAATGCCTGCGGTGGCCAGGTTGAACGAGACTATCGGCGCAAAAATTGACAAGGCCCGGCCGGCCTTTGACATACCGGCCCGCTGTTCCGCGCACAGCGCCAAGATCATGCACGGGGAAGGCAAATCTGTCGGAGACTATGCTTTCCAGCGTCCCGATGGTGCCGCCAGCATATATCGCGGCTCGCCTGACTTCGACAGGTCGATAATCGCGGCGGCAACCACGGTGATCAATGAAATGAAACTGGGGCAGGGCGAGGCGACGGACGTGATATCTGTCGGGCTGTCCGCGACCGACTATATCGGTCACGCCTTTGGCACCGAGGGCCTCGAAATGTGCATCCAGATGGGTGAACTGGATCGGTCACTCGGAGAGTTTTTCGACATATTGGACGGGCAAAACATTGATTATGTCGTGATGCTGACCGCCGATCATGGCGGTCTGGACCTGCCGGAACGGATGAGTCAGCAGGGCGTGCCGACGGCACAGCGTATCGACCCCGATCTCAATGCAAAGGTCATTGGCAAGAAGGTCGCAGCGGGGCTGAACATTCCGGGTGACAAGCCGGTGCTCTACGCGGACGGACCATTTGGCGACTATTATGTCAGTCTGGATTTGTCAGAAGAGCAGCGAGAACAGGTCAAGGATAGCGCCATCGCGTTGATCGCTGCCCATGCACAGGTCGAAATGGTGCTGGACCGTGACGATATTGCGTCGATCGAAGTCCCGCGCGGATCGCCCGACGAGTGGACTCTGGCCGAGCGTGCGCGCGCATCTTTCAACCCCGACCGGTCCGGCGATTTTATCGTCCTGCTGAAAAAGGGAATTACGCCGATTGCCACAACCCAGCGCGGCTATGTTTCAACGCACGGCAGTCCCTGGGATTACGACCGTCGTGTCCCGATCCTGTTCTGGCGCTCGGGCATCCAGCATTTTGAACAGCCTCTGTCAGTAATGACCGTCGATATTGCACCCACTTTGGGTGCGCTGATCGGCGTGGAAATCACTGCGGATCAAACGGACGGTCAATGTCTGGATATCGACGGCGGTCCTGCAAATAGCTGCGAATGAACCGGATCGTGACGAGGCCCTAACGCCGCTGGTAGCGGGTCAGGCCTTGTCCGAGACTGTTGTTCGCAATCCGCAATTCGTCGCCGCTCCAGTCGGCGACGAACCAGGTGTTCCGTTTTACACCCTTGGCCAAGGACGCGTTGTTCGAATGGATATTAAGTCCCGTTGAACTATGTTTTTTGTCTTCGGCTGCCACTGCGATGAAGGCGCTATAATTTTCTTTGTTCTGGCCCTGAACAAAGACATTGCCGCTGATCACGCCGGTCGCGCCAGCTGGCAGGTCGATCATGTAATTGGTGGTCCGGCCCTGTGTGTCGTCAAAACTATTGTTGTTGATCGTCGCCCGGGGTGCCCGGCTTTTGACATAATGTCCGCCATTGCCCTTCTCGAACCGGCTGTTGGTCACTTTCAGCGATCCGAAATCACCGATATAGATGCTGTGCGCGCAGGACAGGCCGCGATCGCAGCGTCCGAGCCGCTGGAACGTGGAACGGTCGATGACGATCTCCGCGCTCGGATCATCGGCGCTCAATATGCCCTGCTCGGCGTTGCGGAACATGGCGTTGTAGACGTAGAGATCGCCCCGCTCAATCCGGATGCCGGCCCCGTTGGCATCGGGAACGCGCTGGTTCTGAAATATGATTCCGTCAATAGTGGCTGCTTTGCCCCGCAGGACAAGCGATGCTTTCCCTTCGCAAACACCGCCATCGAGGATGGTTTGACCCGGGACGGAAGCCTTGTAGGTGATCCGGCCGGCTGTCTGCACCGCACAATCACCATAGGCGCCGGGTGCGATGACGATGGTCGCATTATTGCCGCCAATGGCTGCAACCGCGTCCGCCAGTTTTTGGTAGGTCTGGCCGGTTTCCACGACCGTGAAGGGAGCAACGCGCTGCGCTTGTACGGCGGTTCCGGCAAGTGTGGCGAATATAGCAGCGGCAATCAAAGGGGTCTTGAGGTTCATTTTGGCCATCCTGAATCGGAAGAATAAGGCAGTCTCATTATCGCCTGCGGCGACGGCAAACAATAGTGTTACTTAGGCTGTCCCATATGAATTCAGGCTGAGCGACATAGGTGAGCCGGTGAACCGGACGCACTATTCGTTCAGATTGGGCCGCAACCATCGCTGAGCCTGTTCGACAGACACGCCGCGCCTTGTGGCATATTCTTCCACCTGATCTTCACTGATCCGCGCGACCCCGAAATAATCGGCTTGCGGGTGGGCGAAATAAAATCCCGAAACCGCAGCCGTCGGCGTCATTGCGAAGCCGCTGGTCAGCTCGATACCGGTATTTGCCGTCGCATCCAGCATCTCGAACAAAATCGGTTTCAGGCTATGGTCCGGACAGGCGGGATAGCCGGGGGCAGGGCGGATCCCCTGATATTTTTCCCGGATCAGGTCCTTGTTGTTCAAATTTTCGTCCGCTGCATAGCCCCACAGATCCTTGCGGACATGTTCGTGCATGCGTTCAGCGAAGGCTTCGGCAAACCGGTCGGCAAGCGCCTTTAGCAGGATGCTGTTATAATCATCCTTGTCCATCTCGAACCGCTGGACATGTTCGTCAATGCCATGGCCGGCGGTAACCGCAAAGCCGCCGATCCAGTCGTCGCTGGTATCGATGAAATCGGCGAGACAATTATTCGGCTTGCCGCCACGCTTGACGACCTGCTGCCGCAGCATCGGCAGATTATACTCGGCATTTTCCGGCGAGACGAGAATATCATCGCCTTCCCGTCGGGCGCGCCAGATGCCGGCCACGCCTTTAGCGGTCAGCCATTTTTCCTCGATAATCTGGTCGAGCATCACCTGTGCATCGCGGAACAGGTCGGTCGCGCTTTCGCCGACAATTTTGTCGGTCAGGATGGCGGGATAATTGCCGGCCAGTTCCCATGCTCTGAAAAATGGCGTCCAGTCGATATAGTCGCGCAATTCTGCGAGGTCCCAGTCTTCATAGACATGCAGACCCGGCTTCGCCGGTGCCGTAGCCTTGAGACTCATGTCGACCACAGCGGCATTGGCGCGGGCTTCTTCGAGAGTTGTCAGTTTCTTTCCGGTCTTGCCCGCTCGCGCGATGCGGACCTGCTCATAATCTTCCCGGGTCGTGGCGATGAAGGGTTCTGCCTGGGTGTCGCTGACCAGTTGTGATGCCACACCGACGGCGCGGCTGGCGTCGAGCACATAGATGGTCGGGCCGCTATAGGCGGGTTCAATACGCAATGCGGTATGGGTTTTTGAGGTCGTCGCTCCGCCGATCAGCAACGGCATTGTCATTTTTGCCCGCTCCATTTCTTCGGCGACGGTCACCATTTCATCCAGCGACGGTGTGATCAGGCCGGACAATCCGATGATGTCCGCGTCATTGTCCTTGGCGGCTTTCAAAATGTCGGTCCACGACACCATGACGCCGAGATCAATGACCTCGAAGCCGTTGCATTGCAGCACGACGCCGACGATATTCTTGCCGATATCATGCACATCGCCCTTGACCGTGGCCATGATGATCTTGCCCTTGCCCTTGGCCTTTTCGTCTTTTTCCGCCTCGATATAGGGGAAGAGATGGGCGACGGCTTTCTTCATGACGCGGGCAGATTTGACCACTTGCGGCAGGAACATCTTGCCGGAACCAAACAGGTCGCCGACGACATTCATGCCGTCCATCAAGGGGCCTTCAATCACTTCGATCGGGCGGCCGTCGCGCGCTTTGACCGCTAGCCGCATTTCCTCGGTGTCTTCGATGATATGGGCGTCGATGCCCTTGACCAGCGCATGTTCCAGTCGCTTGTTCACCTCATAGCCACGCCATTCCGCCGCTGCCTTTTCGGCGACTTCATCGGTGCCGCGGAATTTCTCGGCAAGTGTGATCAGCCGGTCGGTCGCGTCGTCACGCCGGTCGAATATGACATCTTCGCAAAGCTCGCGCAGTTCAGGGTCGATGTCGTCATAAATATCCAGCTGGCCAGCGTTGACGATCGCCATGTCCATGCCCGCGGGAATGGCGTGGTAGAGAAAGACGCTGTGCATCGCCTTGCGAACCGGTTCATTGCCACGGAAGCTGAACGACAGGTTGGAAAGGCCGCCGGAGATATGGACATGCGGGCAGCGTTTCTTGATCTCGCGTGTCGCCTCGATAAAATCGAGCCCGTAGCGGCGATGCTCGTCAATCCCGGTGGCGATTGCAAAGACATTGGGATCGAAGATAATATCTTCCGGCGGGAAGCCGATGCCGGTGAGCAGCTTATAGGCGCGCTCGCAAATTTCGATCTTCCGCTCTTTGGTGTCGGCCTGTCCGGTTTCATCAAAGGCCATGACCACGACGGCAGCGCCATAAGCCATGCATTTGCGCGCATGTTTGAGGAATTCTTCCTCGCCTTCTTTCATCGAGATCGAGTTGACGATCGGTTTGCCGGATACGCATTTCAGCCCCGCCTCGATCACCGACCATTTGCTGCTGTCGATCATCACCGGCACGCGCGCGATATCGGGTTCGGCGGAGATCAGCTTGAGAAAGGTCGTCATCGCGTGGTGCGCGTCGAGCAGACCCTCGTCCATATTGATATCAATTATCTGCGCGCCGTTCTCGACCTGCTGGCGAGCGACCTCGACCGCGGCTTCATAGTCATCGTTGAGGACGAGCTTCTTGAAACGCGCAGAGCCAGTGACATTGGTGCGTTCGCCGATATTGACGAAATTCGTGGAAGAGGATTGGTTCATAATTCGTAATGTCATCCGTTGGTCTCGACCGGAGCCGAGAGGCAATTAATAGTCTCGGTCATGGCGGGAGCGCCACGAACGTGATTACGCTCGGCTCATGCCGCCATATTGAACGGTTCCAGCCCGGAAAGGCGGGTGTGGACAGAGATCGTCGGTATCTTGCGCGGTTCCTGGTCCGCCACGGCTTCGGCAATGGCGGCAATATGGTCCGGCGTGGTGCCACAGCAACCGCCGACGATATTGACCAGACCGTCTTTCAGCCAGTCACCGATTAACTCGGCGGTCTCCTGCGGCATTTCGTCATATTCGCCAAGATCATTGGGCAGGCCCGCGTTGGGATAGGCCATGATCAGCGCGTTTGCCTCTTTCGACAGCATCGCCAGATGCGGCCTGAGCTGGTCTGCTCCGAAAGAACAGTTGAGCCCGATGGTCAGCGGCTTCAAATGGCGCACGGCGTGCCAGAAAGCCTCGACCGTATGGCCGGACAGATTGCGACCGGACAGGTCCGTCAGGGTCATCGATATCATCAGCGGCACATCGCGGCCGCTTGCTTCTGCAGCTTCCATCGCCGCCATGCCTGCGCATTTGGCGTTGAGCGTATCAAAGATCGTTTCGATCAACAGAAAATCGACTCCACCGTCGATCAGGGCATCGCATTGCGCCCGGTAAACGCCTTTCAGATAATCATATTCAATTTCGCGGAAACCCGGGTCGTTGACGTCGGGTGACAGCGACAGGGTCTTGTTGGTCGGTCCGACGGACCCGGCGACAAAGCGCGGGCGGCCATCCCTGGCTTCGGCCTTGTCGCAGGCCGCACGGGCGATTTCTGCCGACTTGACGTTCAGATCGCGGACCAGATGCTCGCAGCCATAATCGGCCTGGCTGATCTCGGTAGAGCTGAACGTATTGGTTTCGATAATGTCGGCGCCCGCTTCGAGATAGGACGTATGAATGGCTTCGATGATATCCGGCCGGGTCAGGCTGAGCAGATCATTATTGCCCTTCTGGTCATCGGTCAGGTCGAGACTGCCGCGATAATCCTCTTCGCCGAGCCGGTAATTCTGGATCGCGGTGCCATAGCCGCCATCAAATACCAATATCCGCTCGGCGGCGAGTTTCTGCAATTGTTCGCGGGCGCTGGTCATGCCGCTTTCTCCTGTTGCGCGCTGCCGGGTCGCTTGCCGAGCAAGTGACAAATGGCGTAGCTGAGTTCTGCCCGGTTGAGCGTGTAAAAATGGAATTGGCGAACGCCTCCGGCATATAGCTTGCGGCAGAGTTCCGCTGCCACGGTCGCTGCGATCAATTGCCGGGCGGATGGATGGTCATCCAGTCCTTCGAACAGGTCGTTCATCCATGGCGGGATTTCTGCTCCGCACATACCGGCAAATTTGCGCGTCTGGGCGACATTGGATACCGGCAATATGCCGGGCACCAGCTCTGCGTCGATACCGGCTGCCGCCGCTGCATCGCGAAACCGGAAAAAAGCCTCTGCGGTAAAGAAGAACTGGGTGATCGCCCGGGTCGCGCCTGCATCGAGCTTGCGTTTCAGATTATCGAGATCACTTTGCGGGCAATCGGCTTCCGGATGGGTCTCGGGATAGGCGGCGACCGATATTTCGAACGGCGCGATGTCGCTCAGGCCCTTTACCAGTTCTGCAGCGCTGGCATAGCCTTGCGGATGCGGTTCGAAAGCCTGGCCCTCTGACGGTGGATCGCCGCGCAAAGCGACAATATGGCGGACGCCTGCATCCCAATAGGATTTTGCAACCTCGGCTATTTCGTCTTTGCTTGCGCCGACGCAGGTGAGATGCGCTGCAGCCGGGATATTGGTTTCTTTGGCGATCCTGGCGACCGTAGCATGGGTGCGTTCGCGCGTGGTGCCGCCGGCTCCATAAGTGACCGAAACAAATCGCGGATTGAGCGGCTCGAGCGTGACGACGCTATCCCACAGGGTTTTTTCCATTTTTTCCGATTTGGGCGGGAAAAATTCGAAGGAGACATCCGCGTCTCCGCTTAGTCCAGCGAACAGCGGCACATCCAGAGCCCGTTTGGCTTCTTCTAGTTCGTTTAGCCCCATTGGCCGTGTTGTCTTGCTCATGCTGTTGCTCTTTTCAAATTTTCAGACTGGGAGGCCGTTTTGTCGGCGTCGGGATGCAGGCTCGTTATGGCCGGCTTTCTGGCGACCCAGATTTTTACCGTCAGTTCGCCGCCATCGAGGGTTCTGGTTTGCACCAGCTCGAGCTTTGACGCGATGAGCCAGCGTTTCATGCTGTCATCGCTAAAGCCCAGACGCGCGTGCGCATGTTCGGTGCGCAAATCTTCCCGGTCATGGGCGGCAAAGTCTGCAATCAGGACGAAACCGTTGGATTTCAATACGCGCGACACTTCGACAAGCACCGCTTCGGGATGCTGGGCATAATGCAGGACCTGATGGAGGATGACACTATCGACCGCGCAACTTTCCACCGGCAGCTGGTTGAAATCGCCCTGTTTCAACTCCGTTTTCTGGACCAGAGCCGACCCGGTGACGGCTTCGCTCTCGAGCAATTTCGCTCGGGCCAGGCGCAACATCTCCGGACTTTTGTCGAGCGCGATGATCGATCGGGCTGACGGTCCGAACAGTTCGACCATCCGCCCCGTTCCAGTCCCGATATCCAGCATCTTGCCGAGCTGTGCATCCTTCAGCAAGGCGAGCATCGCCCGCTCGACTTCTGCTTCGGGCAGATGCAGCGAGCGGATCGCATCCCATTCTTCGGCATGCGCGGAAAAATAGCGTTCCGCCATCTCGGCGCGGGCTTTGCGGACCAATGAAAGCTGCGCCTGATCCTGCATCGCTTGTTCCGACTTGGCCACCTTGTCCGAACGGAAAATGCGGCCCAATATCTCCAACTCGGATGCGGGGCCGGGTTTCAGAAAAACCCAGCTTCCTTCCTTACGCCGTTCTGCCAGCCCGGCTTCATCCAATATTCTGATGTGACGTGAAATCCGCGGCTGGCTCTGGTCCAGTATCTGCGCGAGTTCACCGACAGCCAGTTCCATTTTTTGTAGCAACAGCACGATTCGCAACCGCGTAGGGTCGGCAAGTGCCCTGAAAATGTTTAAGATATGTTCCATGCTGGAATGCTATATAAAGAAATCTTTATATCTGGTCAATCGACTTGATTTTCCGCGTTTAATATTTGTCCGGGATCGCGATAACAGTAGAATTTACAGGTCATGAAAATGCCACAAAGAGGTTCTTCATTGCGTTCGTTCGGTCAAATCGCTAGAAACTTCAACCGTAGGACATTGGAGGTAGAACGCCTCTCGCCCTGCTTGGTTTTTTGAGGAATATAACAAAGGTTTACCCCAATGAAAAAAGTTACAACATCAATCGTTTTGGCCGCTGCACTTGGCCTGGCTGCATGCTCCGGCGCAGACAATGCTGAAACCGGTGTAGAAGAAACAGTAGAAGGCACGGACGCAACTGCTGAAGAAGCTGCTGATGATGCAATGGATGCCGCTGAAGGCGCAACCGACGCAATGGGCGAAGCTGCTGCAGACGCAACTGCTGAAGCCGGTGCTGCTGCTGATGCCGCTGGTGAAGCTGCTGTAGCTGCCGGTGCTGCTGCTGACGCTGCCGGTACCGCTGCTAAAGACGCTGCAAATGCTGCAGTCGACAAAGCTGCCGATGCTGCGAAAAAATCAGTCAACTAAGCTTTAATAAATTTCAGGAAAAGGGCTGCCTCAGGGCGGCCCTTTTTTTTGTCTTTGGCCTTGTCCGGATTGGCTTTATGGAGACGGCATGAAAAACATAGTCAGCATCGTGATATTGACCGGACTGGCTGCTTGCGGTCCGGCCCAAAATGATCCCGGCCCCGGTGGCGTCACCATCGGCGAGGCAAAAGCACTGGATGAAGCGGCAGAAATGCTCGACGAGCGCAATAGTCCGCCTGAATCGATTGAAAAAACGGCGACGGCCGTCCCAGCGCCGCCCGCCGAAAGCGAATAGCAATCAGCCGGGGTGGTAGCGCGCTACGGCCCGGGTTACCGACTGCATCAGGCGCATCCGTTCGGGAATGGATGCGGTCGTATCGCCCAGCATCACAACCACGGCATAGCGGGTGCCATCCGGCGCCGTCATGATGCCGATATCATTATATCCGGTTGCGACTGGACCAAGAACCTGTCCGGTGCCGGTTTTGTGCAAAAATTCCCAACCAGCAGGGACGCCTGCCTTCAGCCGGTTCGGCCCGCTTCTCGTGCGTTTCAATATAGATTGCAGCAAATTGGTCGAATTCTCCGACAGCAGTTTGCCACGGGCCAATTTGTCCAATGCGCGAACGATCGCTTGCGGACTTGCTCCATCGACCGGATCGGCGAGATAGGCGTCGAGCGACTGGCGCCGTTGCTCGACCGGTATTTTGGCCCGGGCTGCATAGAATGTGCGCCCGTAGGACAGGTTCTGCCTCCATTCCATTCCGGCAATGCCGCTCTGCAACAAGCGTTCACCGGGGCCGAAGCGGATTTTCCCCAGATCGTTTTTTGCGATGAACTTGCGCACGGCTTCCGGCCCGCCTGCATGATTAAGCAGAGCGTCATTCGCCGTATTGTCGCTGCTCGCGAGCGCTTGCTCAAGCAAGGTGTAGACAGACTTTACGACGGCACCGTTCTTCTCCACTTCCGCCGCCATCGGCTGGTGGAATACCGTCAAATCTTCTTTGCCGATCCGGATGGAATCGGACAGGGAGGCGCGGCCCTGATCGATCTTGTCGAGCAGCGTCAGAGCGACCCAGAGCTTGGAAACGCTCTGCTGCGGGAAATATTGATCCATCCGGTGGCCGATTTCCCAATCACCGTCGATCCGTTTGACTGCAATCCCGGTCGTGCCGGGAAAGCTCCGCCAAAGATCGGCGATTTCACGGACCAGCGCGGGATCGGGGCGGTCACGCGACGCAGTGGCGCGCGGCGTTTCCGTTGGCGCAGGATTTTGATATGTCGGAGGCGGGGTGTTGTTCCGTTGGACCGTTGGCCGGTCGGGAGCGGACACGCATGCGGCCAGTACGGTGGTTAGCAGCAATGTAAAAATATACCGAAACTGGGTCATATGCACTGCCGATCATCTGATATTGGAAAACTCATCGCTCCTCCTAGCTACGTGGCTCTGTCTTAACAGAGTCATAACCGCGAATTGCGATGAATGATTCTTGTCCTGCGACAGAATGCTGAAGTAGGGCCGGAAATCAGCCCGAATGCGAAAAAGGCGGAGCTATTTCTTGATTCCGAAATTGAGACGGCGGGTAACGCTATAGTCGAGCGTATTCACGACAAAGTAGGATATGGTCCAGCGCAGCCGGTTCAGAAAAGACCGGCGCGATTTGTGCAGTTCCGGTGTGATCGCCTCTGTCTGTTCGTGTATGATGTCGATCACGCTGCGTGCATGACTGGCAAATTCGGCATCTTCGATCCGCAACATCATCTCGACATTGATATACAGGCTGCGCAAATCGAAATTTGCGGAGCCGATATAGACCGCATCGTCGACAACCACCAATTTGGTGTGGAGTCGCTTGGGTTGATATTCGAAAAGACGGGCATGACGCTTCAGCAGATATCCGTACAATAATCTGCTGGCACCGATCGTCGCCGCATTATCGGTTTTCCCGGGCAAGATGATCCGGCTCTCCCCGCCCCGCTTCGATATTCTGCCAATGCGGCGCAAAAGACCTTGTCCCGGCGAGAAATAGGCGGAGACCAGGTCAAGCCTGCTGCCATTCTCGAGATCTTTCTTGATCGCCCACGCCCAGCGGCTCAGGCGGTTGCTCGGTCCGCCGAGTAGCCAGCGAAACTGGCCGTCGCCGGCCTTCCAGTGCCGGACCATTTTTTGCAGCGAACGTATGTTGCCATTGTCGCGATAGACCCAGTCGGACAACAGCCGGTAATAGTTGGCGAGATTGGCAACTTCGGGCCCTTCGATTTCGAGGCCGAGGTCTTCCCAGCTATCGCTGACGGGGAGGCTGTCCCCGTCTTGCCGGGCCATGTTAAAATAGGCGTCGGCAATGTTGAATCCGCCGATCAGTGCACAGCAATCATCGGCGATGATCATTTTCTGGTGATTGCGGACAAAATAGCTGGTCGAAAAGCGCGGGCTGAAAATCTTGAATTTCCCGCCCGCTTCGATCAGCGGATCGAAAAAGCTCCGCGACGCGCCGTTTGAACCAAAGCTGTCGACCATCATCTCCACGGCCAGGCCGCGCTGGCAGGCGGCGACCAATATGTCGAGAATTCTGCGACCAGTGCGGTCATCCTCGAACATGTAGAAGAAAAGCTTGAGGCTTTTCTCCGCGCCTTCGAGCATGTCCACCAGCGCGGCGAGACGTTCCGGGGCCGCGCGGACAAGTCGCAAGCGATTCTCGCCGACGTCAAGCCATCGTGGCGGATCGGATGGCAATATCGGGTTGTTGGCGGTGGCGCTTTCCATGGTTGGGAGGCATAGATTATCACCGGCGTACCGACAAACCATTAGATTGTTTGTGATTGTTCGCAGCATACCGGATTTGTTGACAAATCCAGCCGATATCCCTAGATGCAGGCTTCTTTTCCAATATTTTGCAGAATCAGGAGCGGCTTATGGCTCGCGTTACCGTTGAAGATTGCGTCGATAAAGTAACAAACCGGTTTGATCTGGTGTTGTTCGCTGCCCAGCGCGCACGTGAGATTTCAGGCGGCGAAGAGCTGACTGTTGACCGCGATCGTGATAAAAACCCAGTTGTGGCGCTGCGCGAAATCGCAGAAGAAACCGTCAAGCCGAAGGATCTGGAAGAAAGCCTGATCCAGTCGCTGCAGAAGGTTCTCATCGATGATGATGATACACCGGATGAAATCGGTTCGATCAGCCAGTCGGCAGAAGCGCTTCGCTTGACCGCCGCTGCACCACCACGCAGTGCCGGTGTTTCCGGAGACTATGGTCGCCGGTAAGCAAGCCGCGTCACCGCGCTAGACTATTCGAGACAAAAGAAAAGGCCGCCGGAAATATTCCGGGCGGCCTTTTCTTATTCTATCATCGGCTTGAGCTATCGGCAGAAACCGGACTAGGCGCCTTGTGGCTTTGGATCGCCAAACGGTCCTTTTTTCTTCCGTCCCGCCTTCGGGATGCTCGCGCCGGCCGACGGTACAGCAGCCGGTTTGACGACCTCACCATTCGGGCGTGCCAGCTTGCCGGTTTCGACCAGCTCGTCGATATCTTCGCCAGACAGCGTTTCATATTCTAGCAACGCATTGGCGAGGGCATGGAGCTGCTTCTCGTTCGTGGTCAGAACATGCTTCGCCCGGTCATAGCTGTCGTCGATCAGCTTGCGGATTTCCAGATCGATCTTCTTCGCGGTTTCGTCCGACATATGGACGCGCTGGGATTGCGAGTAGCCGAGGAAGGTTTCACCCTGTTCCTCTTCATATTGCAATGGCCCCATCAGGTCGGACATGCCCCACTGGGTGACCATGTCGCGCGCCAGCTTGGTGGCATATTGAATGTCACCGGAAGCGCCGGAGGAGACTTTGTCATAGCCGAAGATGATTTCCTCGGCGACGCGGCCGCCCATCGACACGGCCAGATTGGCGTGCATCTTGTCGCGATGGTAGCTGTAATTGTCGCGTTCCGGCAGGCGCATGACCATACCAAGCGCACGGCCACGGGGGATGATTGTCGCCTTGTGGATCGGATCAGAAGCCGGTTCGTGCACGGAGACCAGAGCGTGGCCGGCTTCGTGATAGGCGGTCATTCTCTTTTCATCTTCGGTCATCACCATCGACTTGCGTTCGGTGCCCATCATGACCTTGTCCTTGGCATCCTCGAACTCGCTCATCGCGACCATCCGTTTGCCACGGCGAGCAGCCATCAGGGCAGCCTCATTGACCAGGTTGGCCAGATCGGCACCGGAGAAACCAGGCGTTCCGCGTGCAATAGTGCGCGGGTCGACGTCCGGTGCCAGCGGCACTTTCTTCATATGCACGGCAAGGATCTTTTCGCGTCCTTCGATATCGGGACGAGGCACGACAACCTGACGGTCAAAGCGACCGGGACGCAGCAGAGCGGGATCGAGCACGTCGGGACGGTTGGTCGCGGCGATGATGATGATACCTTCATTCGCCTCGAAGCCGTCCATTTCGACCAGCAACTGGTTCAATGTCTGCTCGCGTTCGTCATTGCCATTGCCAAGTCCGGCGCCACGATGGCGACCGACCGCATCGATTTCATCGATGAAGACGATGCATGGTGCGTTTTTCTTCGCCTGCTCGAACATGTCACGGACACGGCTGGCACCGACACCGACAAACATTTCGACAAAATCGGAACCGGAGATGGAGAAAAACGGTACGCCTGCTTCGCCTGCAATAGCACGGGCCAGCAGGGTTTTACCGGTACCAGGCGAACCGACCAGCAGCGCGCCCTTGGGAATCTGGCCGCCAAGCTTGGCAAAGCGTCCGGGATTCTTCAGAAATTCGACAATTTCTTCCAGTTCTTCGCGGGCTTCATCGATGCCGGCGACGTCCTGAAAGGTTACCTTGCCCTGTTTTTCGGTCAGAAGCTTCGCCTTGGACTTGCCAAAACCCATGGCTCCGGAGCCGCTGCCCTTTTGCATCTGCCGCAGCACGAAAAAGGCGATGCCGAGGATCAGAATGAAGGGCAGGGACTGGACCAGAATGATCTGCCAGATGCTCGCCTGTTCCTGAGCCTTGCCGCTATATTCCACGCCCTTTTCATCAAGCAGCGTCACCAGAGACGGATCGTTGCCGACCGGTGTGGTCGAGAATTTGTCGCCATTGGTGAGTTCGCCGGTGATCTGGTCCGGCGCGATGGCAACGCTTTTGACGCTGCCTTCTTCTACTTTATTGCGGAAGGAGGAATAGCTGATCCCGGTACCTGCATCGCTCGCGGCACCTGCACCAAACATCGAAACGGTGAGCAGAAGCGCTATGATGACGCCAGCCCAGATGAACATGCTCTTCATCCACGGGTTTTCTTTCGGATCCTGTTCGTCATTCATTGCGCATCTTGTCCTGTAATCATTGTTGTCGCGGATGATGGGCATCAAACGCAATATTCTCATTCCCCTAAAGATAGTCCTTTTCCCGAGGATGACAATATGAACGCCAATGTTTTTACCGATCAGTGTAATCGGAGCCGGACGGGCAAGCGTCGGAGAATTCAGCTATTCCGGCGCTGCGGAGCGGTCTGGAAAGTCCAATTCTCTCCACCGCGGCATAAAATATTGCCAAGTGTGACGGTTTCACCGCGTTCCAGAGCGATAATTGTCTGGTCAATCTGGCTGCCGCGAGGGGACAGGGAAGCATCGCAAATATGCAGGCATTTGAGCAGCAGACGCCGCTGAATCTCGTGCGGGAACCCGGTTTTGTCGAGCGCACACCCGCTATCGGCAGTTATGATATGCTCCACGGCAAGCTGTTCGACGTGCCACTCGATAGCTTCACGGGCAGAGCCCAATGCGCTCGCGCTCTGACTGGCGAGACTGGTATCAAATCCTTCCAGATCCTTTAGCGCCTGTCGCACCCGCACCCGGTCGAAACCCTGATCGCGATTTGAGGGGTCATCGACCGCTTCGATACCCTGGCTGGCCACGAAGCTTATCAGCGCTGATTTCTGGAAATGGAGCAGGGGCCGGACAATATTGGACCGTTTCTCCCTTATGCCCGACATTCCGTCGATCCCGCTGCCACGCAATATCCGCATGATCATGGTTTCGAGCTGATCATCCGCATGATGGGCGGTCGCCAGCCAATGGATATTATTTTCCTTCATCCAGTCGTGCAGCAGTCCGTAGCGCGCGTGCCGGGCCGCGCTCTGGATGCTGCCGCGGATCGGCACAACGGGTCGCAATATTTCGTGGGGGATCGCTCGTTCGCGGCACAGCGACGCAACAAATTCTGCTTCGGTCGCTGCCGCAGGGCGCAAGCCATGGTCGACTGTGGCCGCGGCAATTCTGCCTGGAAAGACGTCAAAGGCCAGCAGTAGCAAAGCCAGACTGTCGGGACCGCCGGAAACGGCCAGGCCCAGTTTTTCTTCATTCGATTCAAACGCTGGAATCAGGCGATATACGGCCTCTGCAAAATCTTTTGTGAGCGAGGCGTTTTCATTGCCCATGAGCTACTTACAGTTGGCGGCAGTCTTGCCCGATGCGACTTGGCTGGCAAGCCGGCCACTGGCGACGTCGGGGTAAACATCCTGCATTTCGGCCAGGACCCGGCAGGCATCCGCTTTCTTGCCCAGTTGTACCAGCGCCGTGCTCAGAAAATAGAGGCTGTCCGGTGCGCGTTCGCCGCGGGGGCGTTTCTGGTAATTTTCATATAGAGCAACCGAAGCCAGTGCCGGCTTTCCGTCATCGAGATAGGCACGGCCCAGCAAATTTTGAGCGTAGCTCGCCCGCCGATGGCTCGAATATTCATCGGCCATTTTTTTCAACTGGGTCTGCGCTTCGGGGTAGAATTTTGCTTCCCACAGCCGGTAGCCGTAAATATAGGCATCTTCAGCGGCATCTCCGGTTTCGGGCATGACGATCGCAGCGACGCCGACAACGCGTTTGGGATCGGGAGCGGCCTCTGGCGCTGGTTTTTTCGCCACCGCTGTTGTGGAGCCGCTAGCGGTCGATCCGCCAGTGACGGTCGAGCTAACGACCGGCGCTTCGGTCGCGGCCAAACGGTCCTCGATTTTCTTCAACCGGAATCCGTTTTCCTCGACTTGACCCGTAAGGTTTGCCAGACTGCGCTCGAGCGCGTCAACGCGGGCGATAAGGTCGGTGACAGCCGACGTCGTATTTGTTGTTCCGGATGATGCGGGGCCGGTATCAGCCGTGATCTGGGGTTCGAAATAGCGGCCTGTGCCACCGGGGAAAACCTTGCGCTGGACCGCGCGCATCTCCTGTTCGAGCCGATCAACACGCTTGTCTGTATTTGCATCTTGTGCCGACACCGGTGTGCTGATGAGCAAGCTGGTGAGCAGGATTGTGATACCGAATGTCTTCATCGAAGCCTCCGCTGAATTTGGCGTATATTAACCATATACCACCCTGAAAAGTAAAGAAGATTTTGGTCGGAAACCGGCGGGTTCCCAACCTTTTTTACCAGTATGTCGGCTTGTGCGTTTCTCAATCAGTCGATAAAACGGCTGCCGGACCGCTGGCTTCTGTCCGGGCCAGCAACGCTGCTGCGCTGACCCCGACATCCTTGATCGTCCGCTCCGCCGTGCCCAGTTGCGGGACGACCTGGCCGTCTATCGTAACGGTCAGTGCGTCGGGACGCCCGGTCAGAATCTGCGGATTGTCAGCGTCAGCCGGGACCGTGAATGTTTCCCCCGCTGCCATCTCGTTTTCGAACAGGCGTTTGCCCTCGGCATCATAGATTTTCAGCCATACATTCTGGGTCGCGGTCAAGATGACAGTTCCCTGACTGGATGGTGTCGTCCCGCTTGCGTCGAGATTTTGTGAATCAGGATTGCCCGCAGTGCTTACCACCTCGGTTGCAGATTCCTGTTCCGCGATCTGGGTAACCTCACCGGGATTCAGGATTAAAGTGCGCCAGACCAGATAACCAACGAGCACCAAAGCGCCAATGCCGGCTGCGGTCCATGCCAGATAGCGCGGTGGAATGCTGGAGGGATCGGCCGGATCATATTCGCTCAATTCTGGCTGGTAGCTCCCGTGTCCCTGTTCGTCCATTTCCTCGCGCAACTGGCTGCCGATGGATGCATCGCTCAGCCCGACGGCTCGGGCGAAGGATTTGGCAAAGCCGATTGCATAAGTTCGTCCGGGAAGCGCTTCAAAATCACCGATTTCCAGCGACGCCAGATGGCGTTGCGGAATTCTGGTTTTTTTGGCGATCTCCTCCAGCGACATTTTCTTCTGCTCACGCGCCTCACGCAATAATGCGCCTGTGCTGTGCAAAGTCAGTTCAATATTCTCGCCATCATTGGTTTCGTCGGCCACTGCATACTCCTCTGGCCGGATCATTCTGCGACCCTTTTCGCACACCCCCGGATAATTGACGAAAAAAGCCAGTTTGGGCGGCAAAAGTCAATGACTATCGTGGTCGATGTGGTGCATTTTACGATTTTCGTCTTTTTGGCCACCAATTTGCCGGTTTATTGCCGGAATATAGCGATCAATCCAGGTCGATGTTGTGCTCAATGGCCCATTGCTCGAGCCGCGCTCGCGGTTGGGCAGGCGCTTCTTTCAAGATCGCTTCGATCTCCAGTTTTGCCTGGCCGAGGTCAAGTGACCGCACCATCGCCTTGATCGGGCCAACCGAAGCCGGCGTAATCGACAGGCTGCGAATGCCCAATCCCAGAAGCGCGAGGGCATCCAAAGGACGGCCGCCCATCTCTCCACAAATGCCGAGAGGAATCGAATAGCGTTCCGCATTCTCCGAGGCGCGGCGTATAAATCTGAGAATTGCCGGGCTCATCCAGTCAAACCGTTCGGCAAGTTTCGGATTGCTCCGGTCGGCGGCGAAAAGAAACTGGGTCAGATCATTGGTGCCGATCGACAGAAAGTCGAGCCGGTCTGCCATCAGATCCAGACATTCTGCCAGGGCAGGGACCTCGAGCATGGCGCCATAGCGGATTTGCGACGGCAATCTCTTTTTCTGACTTCGCAGATAGGTGCGCTGATGTTCGAATACCGCCTTGGCTTCATCAAATTCCCAAGGTTCCGCGATCATCGGGAACATGATATTCAGCTTCCGTCCAGCCGCTGCTTCTATCAAGGCCCGCGCCTGAACTTTCATCAGGGCATCCCGTTCAAGGCCGATCCGGATCGCCCGCCAGCCCAGAGCCGGATTATCTTCTTTGGATTCACTGGCCTGAAAATAGGGAAGCGGTTTGTCGCCTCCGATATCAACGGTGCGGAATATCACCGGCTTGTCGCCGGCGGCTTCCAGCACATCGCGGTAGAAGCGGGATTGCGCTGCCCGGCCGGGCATGGTGGCGGCGACGAGAAACTGGAATTCGGTCCGGAACAGTCCGATGCCGTCCGCGCCGGTCAGGTTGAGCAGCGCCAAGTCGTCGCGCAGCCCAGCGTTGATATTGACGGTGATCCGGACACCGTCTTTGGTTACGGCTTCCTTGTCCCGCAATTCGGAATAAGCGGCGCGTTTTTTCTGGCTGAGTTCCAGCTGTGCTTCAAACGCTTCCTCGACCGAAGGGCCTGGCCTTACGAATACGACATTATCATCGACATTGAGCAAAAGATGATCGTCCTCGCGGACGACTTGCCGGATGTTCTTGACCTGCCCGAGGATCGGGATCCCCATCGCACGGGCGATGATCGTGACATGCGCGGTCAGCGAACCTTCTTCGAGGACCACGCCCTTGAGCCTGCGCCGGTCATATTCGAGCAGTTCAGCCGGACCCAGGTTGCGGGCAATCAGGATCGTGTCCTGCCGCAAACCCATTTTTGCCGCAGTGCCCATCTGGCCGGAAACGGTGCGCAGCAGACGATTGGCAAGGTCTTCCAGATCATGCATGCGCTCGGCCAAAAGCGGATCATCGATTTGCCGCATCCGCATACGGGTATGCTGCTGCACTCTTTCGATCGCCGCTTCGGCAGTCAGGCCGCTGTCGATCGCTTCATTGATGCGCCGGCTCCAGCCTTCATCATAGGCAAACATCTTATATGTCTCGAGCACTTCCTCATGCTCGCCGCCGACACCGAATTCCGCCTGACTGGTCATCAGGTCGATCTGGGCCCGCATCTTGTCGAACGCGGAATAGACCCGATGGCGTTCCGCCTCGGTATCTTCCGCGACCGTATGCTGGATTTTGACTCGCGGTTGATGGAAGACCGCGTGACCGCTGGCTTTGCCCTTGACCAGCTGCAAACCGCTGAGCCGATCAGCGCCATTGTCGAGCATCGCCGATTCTTCAGCGAAATTGTCGTCGACAAATTCGGCGCTGGTGATCAATTCCGACAAAACCATTGCAGCCGTCTCGAAAGCTTCAATTTCTACCTCGGAATAGCGGCGCGGTTCGACATGCTGGGCGCATAAAACACCGATGGCCTGCTGGTTCCGGATGATCGGAACGCCGGCAAAACTGTGGAATTTTTCCTCGCCGGTTTCCGGACGATATTGGAAATCGGGATGGCTGGCCGCCTCGTCAAGATTCAGCGTTTCGACATTCTTGGCGATATAGCCGGTAAGGCCTTCGCCCATCGCGAGCTTGGTCACGTGAACCGCTTCGGCGTTGAGGCCACGGGTTGCAAACAACTCCAGCACGCCTTCCCGGCGCAAGTAAATCGAGCAGACTTCGCTACTTACCGCGTCGGCGATCGTTTCGACCACTTGGTTCAGTTTGGCCTCGGGATGGCTGCGCGACGCCATGATCGCCCGCAAGCCGGTCAGGATGTTGCGGGCGGTCTTGGTACTTGCGGGATCTGTTGCGGGCATGACGTTCGCCTAGCAGAAAGGCTAAGGGAGTGCGATATCGAAAAGCGCCCCGGTGGCAAAACAGATTTTGGCTATCTGTTCAGTTCGAGCGGCGTCGCCGATTCCCGCTCAATTTAGCAGTTCTTCTTTCAGCCGGAGCTTTTCTTTCTTGAGATTATGGATTCGAATCGTGTCTGGAAGGGGCCGGGTTTCTTCTTCATTGATCTGGCGTTCGAGCGCTTCATGCTTGTTGCGCAGTGCGGACATGTGATTCTGAATCATTAAAATCTCCTCAAAAATGGTTTTTTGAAATTGAAAGAGGACCAAAGCTTCCTTTCTTGCTGCTGTTGCCAAATTCCGGTGCGGAAATGGCTTCATGGTTTAAATGTCTTGGTTTCGACATGAACCATGAATAGGAATAAGATTACAAAATTGTTGCACATACGCAAGGGGTGAGATTGAACCGGAATGGGGATGAGCGATGAAGAGTTGCAAATGCGGCTTGAACTGCTGAAAATTGAACATCGCGATCTCGACGAGGCCATTATTGCGCTGGTCGAGGCAGGTAATTCTGATCAGCTCCGGGCGGCCCGTCTCAAGAAGAGAAAATTGCAGTTGCGCGACCGCATCATATTGATTGAAAATCAGCTCATTCCCGACATTATCGCCTGACCCGCAAGCTGCAGGGCGGGTTGTAGATTTGTTAACTATACCTATCCACCAGTTAACCCCAGACACGCCCGCGTATCAGTTTGGAACAGCGCTCTTCGGGGCCCGCCTGTCGCTCGAAATCACCTGTCCATAAGGGGTGATATTTTGCTACGAAGCAAACATGGCAGATCGTGAAACACTCTTGACCGTGAAATTGATGGACGGGCTTTATACCGAAGCAATGGTGCTGGCAGATGAAGCACGGTCCTATTTTGAATCCGGCCGATTCAGCGAGGAATGCAGCGACGATCCCAATCTTGCGGTTTCTTTTTCCTGCGAGTCTCTGAAAGTGACGACGCGGCTTATGCACTGCATCGCGTGGTTGCTGAACCAGAAGGCCATGCACAGCGGGGAATTAACCGAAGGCGAAATGTGGAACCATGATCGCGCGCTCGGCTACGCGCCAGCGACCGACCAGCCGATGGTCGATCGCTTCCCGGAGGAAGCCCGGCATATCATCGTGGCGAGCGAGGAACTGTTCCAGCGCCTGCAACGCCTGTCGGCGCGCCTGCAACAGGAAATGGAAGCTGAGTCAGCGGTTCAGGACATGTTCCGCCGTCTGGAAAGCAGCTTCTAGCAGTCTGGCAGACCGTCGGCCGCTCAGGCCGTCGCCGTCTCTTTTTCTTCCATCGTCGGATAGTCAGTATATCCCTCAGGACCTTGACTATACCATGTCGGGGTAAAGTCGATCGGGTTGAGCTCGGCGCCTTTGCGGAACCGTTCGGGCAGATCGGGATTGGTCATGAACGTCCGGCCAAAGCTGATCGCGTCGGCTTTATTCTCCGCCAGCGCTGCGGTTGCATTATCATAAAAATAGTCGCTGTTGAGCACCAGCGGCCCCTTGAACACCGGCCGGATATGCGGACTGACCGGCGGCACATCGGTGTTGCCATAGGTGCCGTGGGCAGGTGGCTCGCGCAGCTCGAGAAAGGCGATGCCGATCTTGTCGAGCAGTTTCGCTGCAGCGGTGAAGGTTTCGACCGGAGTCGCGTCGTCGGCACCCTGGGAATCGCCATTGGGGGAGAGGCGGACGGCAACCCGGTCGCTGCCCCAGACATCGACCAGTCGCTGGGTCACTTCGCCGAGCAGGCGGATGCGGTTTTCAACCGGTCCGCCATATTCGTCGGTTCGCAAATTGGTGCCGGAACGGATGAACTGGTCGATAAGATAGCCATTGGCTGCGTGCAGCTGGACACCGTCAAAGCCCGCTTTTTTCGCGTTTTCTGCGGCATTTTGATAATCGTCGAGAAGAGCCGGAATTTCGGAGACTTCCAATGGCCGCGCTTCTGCATAGTCTTTCTTGCCCTGATAGGTTCGTACGCTGCCCGGTGCGGTTGTCGCGGAAGCGGATACGGGCTTCTCGCCATCGAGGAAATCGGGATGGACGATGCGGCCCATGTGCCAGAGCTGGCAGATGATCTTGCCACCGGCTTTGTGAACCCGTTCGATGACCGGTTTCCACGCTTCGGTCTGCGCGTCATTCCAGATGCCCGGGGCAAATGGTGTGCCAAGGCCTTGCTGGCTGATGCCGGTGGCTTCGGAAATGATGATGCCGGCACCGGAGCGCTGGGTATAATAGTCGCCCATGATCGGAGTGGGGACAAATTCCATTGTCGAGCGACAGCGAGTGAGCGGGGCCATGAACATGCGGTTCTGGGCCTCGATGGCGCCAACGGTGATCGGATCGAACAATGTGGTCAAGATGGAATTCCCTGAAACTGGAGGCGTGGATTGTTAATCAAACAGTTAAGTGACCGCACGTCCGAATGCAATGGTTTGAACCGAAGCAATTTCTGTCTATATTGATAGCTCTGATTTCAAAGGAACACCCATGTCTGTATCGCTTCCCGAAGATCCTACACTGGATGAAGTGCGCGCCTTTCTCGCGCCGGGACTGGCTGCGCAGGCGGCGTTTGACGGCTGGAACGAGAAGGCGGTCTCGTCCGCTGCGGAACTGGCGGGCGTCGATAATGATCTTGCAAGACTCGCGTTCAATGATGGTCCGGTTGATATGATCGACGCGTGGTTTCAGGCGGTTGATGGGCAAATGACGACGAAATATAGTGCCGAAGAACTCGCCGCGATGAAAGTGCGTCAACGGATCAAGGCGTTGGTTGAAGCCAGACTCGATGCAATGGCAGTGGATCGCGAAGGACTGCGGCGCGCTTTGGCGATATTGGCTGCGCCACCCCATTTGCGCAGGGCCGCAAAAATGGGCTGGCGCGCTGCTGACAAGATGTGGCGGCTCGCCGGGGACACGGCCACCGACTATAATCATTATACCAAGCGGACCTTGTTATCGGGCGTCTACGGCAGCACGATCAGCGTCTTTCTTGATGATGAGAGCAAAAACTATCTGGAAACAAAGGCGTTTCTCGATCGCCGGATCGAGAATGTCATGCAGTTCGAGAAAGCCAAGGCCAAGATTACAGGGCGGGGCGGTGACCGGTTCAGCATGGCGCGCTTCGTTGGCCGGTTGCGCTATCGCGGAGTCTGATAAATTGCTGTGCAACTCCTGATCGGAGATTAGCATCACGCGCAGCGCATAATCTCACAGAAAAGACTCGCCAAAGCTAATCAGTATTGATAATCAATCGCAATTAGAAAGGCCTCGTTGCGATTATGCAAACACCGACAACCCTCGACCAGCTGTCACTCAAGCAAAATGCGGAAATAGTGGCGATTGACTGGGCAGCCATCTCCGAAAGCGAAGGCCGTCGTCTGCGGGCGCTCGGCATTGATGAAGGCATTTCGGTCGAAAAATTGCACAAGGGTATGTTTGGCCTGAATGATCCGATCGCGCTGAAGGTTGGACGGATGATGATAGCCGTCCGCAAATCGCATGCGCAGGCGATATCCGTGACATTGACGCCGGCAACGATCGCCGCCTGATCGATGACCCAAGCTGCTCCTCTCATTGCCCTTGCGGGCAACCCCAATTCGGGCAAAAGCGCCCTGTTCAACGCCCTGACCGGCGCGCGTCAGAAGATCGCCAATTATCCCGGCGTCACCGTCGAGCGCAAATCCGGACATTTTACCTTCGCTGACGGACGGCCCGCCGAACTGGTCGACCTGCCGGGTAGCTACAGTCTCGATCCGACCAGCCCCGACGAGGAAGTTACGCGCAAGGTCATCATGGGACTGCAGCAGGGCGAGCGCAAACCCGACGCAATTGTCATCGTGCTCGATGCTGCCAATCTCGATAATCATTTGCGCTTCGCGCTCGAAGTGATCGCGCTGGGTCAGCCGGTTGTTGTCGCGCTCAACATGATGGATCTGGCGGAACGCGACGGCCTGACCCTCGATCCGGCAAAACTTTCCAAAGCTCTGGGTGTTCCCGTGGTCCCGACCGTGGCGGTGCGGCGACGCGGACTGGAGGAATTGTCCGCTGCTTTGGAAAGTCGCCTCCAGCAAAAAGACAATGTGCCGGCACCGGTGATCAGCAATAGGCGCGATCACGGCTTGCGCAAACAGGCCAAGCTGATTGCCAATCAGGTGATAATTTCCGAAACCGCCGGCCGGCGCTGGTCGGAGCGGGCGGACAGTGTGTTCCTGCATCCTTTCGCCGGACCGTTGATTCTGTTCGCGGTACTGTTCATCATGTTTCAGGCGGTCTTTGCCTGGTCAGAGGCGCCGATCGGTCTGATCGAAAGCGCCAGCGAATGGGTTGCTGCTGCGGTCGAAACGAATATGTCACCGGGCTTCGTGCGGGACTTCATTATCGAAGGCGCCATTGGCGGTGTCGGTTCGGTGGTGGTATTCCTGCCGCAGATTTTAATCCTGTTCCTGTTCATCCTGCTCCTGGAAGCCAGCGGCTATATGACTCGCGCGGCCTTCATCATGGACCGGTTGATGGCGAGTGTCGGCCTGTCCGGACGCAGCTTCATTCCCTTATTGTCCTCTTTCGCCTGCGCGATCCCCGGCATCATGGCGACGCGCAGCATCTCCGATCCCGGGGACAGGCTGACCACGATATTGGTGGCGCCATTGATGACCTGTTCGGCGCGGCTTCCGGTCTATGCAATTATTATCGGCGCGTTCATTCCGCCAACCAATGTCGGGCTTGGTATCGGTCTGCAAGGGCTGGTGCTGTTCGGGCTCTATGTCTTTGGCATTGTCGGTGCGATGGTCGTCGCGCTGGTGCTGCGGTCGACGGTGACCAAGGGGCCGAATAGCGGCTTCCTGATGGAAATGCCGAAATATCAGCTGCCGCGGATGAAAGACGTCCTGATCGGCCTGTGGCAGCGCGCCTATATTTTTCTGCGTCGCGCCGGTACGATCATCTTCGGCGCGACCGTCGTTCTGTGGCTGTTGCTGACCTTCCCGAAAGTGCCGGGAGACAGCGCGATGAGTCAGGTCGACTATAGCGTCGCCGGACGGATCGCCAACGTCATCGCGCCCGTCGTCGAACCGATCGGTTTCAACCGCGACATCGCGCTCGCCCTGATCCCGGCGATGGCCGCCCGCGAAGTGGCGGTGGCAGCGCTGGCCACCACCTACGCGATCGATGCGCCGGATGAAGAAGCGGAAGCCAAATCCCTGACCGAGCGGCTGCAAAGCCGCTGGTCGCTGCCGACTGCTTTGGCCTTTCTCGCCTGGTTTGTCTTTGCCCCGCAATGTATCTCGACCATTGCTGTGACCAAACGCGAAACCAACGGCTGGAAATGGCCGATGTTCATGCTCGCCTATCTTTTTGCCCTCGCATACGTCGCTGCCGGTATTACATATTGGAGTGCCGTCGCCCTCGGTCTATAGAGTTCTCAAGAATCGATATTCACGTTATATTTTTGGGGAATTTGAAATGGCCGGCGGCATCAACAAAGTCATCATCGTAGGCAATCTGGGCAAGGATCCGGAAGTGCGTACCTTCGCCAATGGCGGTAAAGTCTGCAATTTCAGCGTTGCGACGTCGGAAAGCTGGAAAGACAAGCAGAGCGGCGAGCGCAAGGAAAAGACCGAGTGGCACAATATCTCGATCTATAACGAAGGCCTTGCTGGCGTTGCCGAAAAATATCTCCGCAAGGGCAGCAAAGTCTATCTCGAAGGCAAATTGCAAACCCGCAAATGGCAGGACCAGTCCGGCAATGACCGCTATTCGACCGATGTCGTTCTGCAGGGCTTTGACGCGAAAATGGAAATGCTCGACAGCAAGCCAGGTGGCGGCGGTCAGGGCGGCGGCTCGAACGACGGCTGGGGTGGCGGCCAAGGTGGCGGCGCGCCATCCGGCGGCGGTGGCGGCAACGATAGTTGGGGCCAGACCGGCGGCGGCTCGGGCGGCGGTCAGGGCGGTGGCGCGTTTGACAGCGATCTGGACGACGACGTTCCGTTCTAGGAAAATATAGAGCCGGAGATTGTCTGGTCCATCGATCACGATCTTTACAGAACGACGGGTCGGCCCTTTTTCGCTATAGAAAAAGTGGCTGACCTATTCGTCTCGCATCCCGACAAACAGCGCAATCAATCCGATCATCCCGCAATAGCGGAAGGCGGCGTCGAGCGCCGCTTCGCGCAGGACCTCGGATCGCCACAGCTCGAACCATGTTTCTGCGATGACGATCCAGCCTGTAAACAGCATGAAAATCGCGACAGCACAGCCAGCGAGAGCGTAAGTTTTTGCCTTTGAGAAGGCGGCGGCGTCACCTGCGCGCGCGGTCCACATCTGCCACGCTCCGGTCAGGCACAAAATTGCGCTGGCAGATTTCAGCAATATAATGGCCAAGGCCCCGGCCAGAACTATGGCGGGAGTGGATGTGGCTCGCCAGTCGTCCGCCCCTCCGTCAAATGTCGACATGGAAGTGGTAGCAGCCACCGCTCCCGTCGTTCCGTTCCAGTCGAGAATATTCCCGAAGACGCCCAGTGCAGCCCAAGTGGCGACGCTCAAAATAAGCAAGATTTTCAAGATGCGTAACATGATTTTCTTCCCCCTCCCGTTTGTCGCCGGGCTTTTGGGAGCCGGAAACAGAAGTTTTTTAATACGCAAACAGCAGCAAAGTCAAAAAATGCCCCTCGTTGTTGAGTTTGCGCTCCGTCAGGTGAGGTTGCTCAACCGATCTCGAAGAAGGAATAAACTGGCCCGTTAGCGGTCTGCTCGCCGGTTCCGGCGGCGACGACGTTGTTCAGCCAGAGATATTGCTCTGCACCCGATTCAAACTTCGCCGATACCGCCAGCGAATATTCTTCTGGTTTCAGCAGTGCGCCCTTGGCGAAGCGCCCCATGACTTCCGGGTCGGCCAGAAACCGGCCCTGATAGCTCAGATAAATCATCGCCCCGTCGTCTGTTTGCAGCGGCAAGCGGACATCGATTTCCATCACTCCGTCGGGCCGGTTGATCACCCAGTCGGCGCCGGGCAGAACTTGGCCGTTCAGGCGCTCGCCGGAGAAGCGGCCCCCAGTGACCGGCGCGATGCGGCGCAAGCCGGCCGGTGTTTTGCCGATCATCAACATGCCCGCGAAGTCGACCGTCAGGGTCAGGGTTATCAGATGTTCATGCTTGAGCTGTGTCATCGGATATGTCTTTTCTGTTGCTCAGGCAGGTTCGCCATGAGCGTCACAATTTATGCCCGGTCCGGTCCCGCTTGGTGTCGAGGTAAAATTCATTGTGCGGATTGGCAGCAATCTTGACCGGCAGGCGTTCTTCGACCGTCACGCCGCATGCTTCCAGACCTTCCACTTTTTCCGGATTGTTGGTCATCAATTTGACCTTGGGCACGTTGAGCAATTCCAGCATCCGGGCCGCGATCGAGAAATCCCGCGCATCGATGGCAAACCCCAGCCGCTGGTTGGCGTCGACCGTGTCAAAACCCTGATCTTGAAGCGCATATGCGCGCAGCTTGTTGATCAGGCCGATCCCGCGGCCTTCCTGCCGTAGATAAAGCAGCACACCCCAGGTCGCTTCGCCCATCTGGTGCAGCGCGGCGTGGAGTTGCGGGCCGCAGTCGCATTTCAGGCTGCCGAGAACATCGCCGGTCAGACATTCGCTGTGCAGGCGCACGACCGGCGTGCTGCTGTCGCGCTTGCCGATGACCAGTGCAATATGATCGGTGGCATCGGCATCGCTGCGGAAACCGTAAATATGTGCTTCTGAATTGGCCGCTACGGGTAGCCGGGCATGGGCGCTGATCGTCAGGGCCGCAGAATCGGCATAGGCGGCGGCATCTTCCGCCTCGACAATATCTTCCGCGCTATCGACGATCACAAACGCAGGCAGCAGGCCGCCGTGGCGGGCCAGTTCCATCGCTGCGGTGGCGGCGGGCGCATTGGTCAGCGTCTCGCTGCGGAACGGGCCCTTCATCGGATATTGCATGTCGAGCACCGGATCGACGATCGCGATAATCTCGGCCGCGGTGACGGGTGCGGGCAGGCTGATCTGGATCGGCAGGTTCGGGTCGGCGGCGGCAAACTGGTTGAGCAGCTTCAGCGTCGCTGCACGGCTGGCGGAGATGATCAGCGATATCGTTCCGGACGTGGGCAGGGGCGCTTCCAGATCGCCGGTTTCTACCGGCAGCAGGTTCAGCCGCGAGCCATCCGCTTCAACGCCGACCGGCCAGCCGCGTCGGAGGGCATCAATCGCGCGGGCCGCGCGGCGGGCGGCAGCCTTGTCGGCCCCATCTACCTTGCGGGCCCCGTCGAGAGGCGCTGCGTTCAAAATTCGAATTCCGTGATCAATGGCGCGTGATCCGATGGCTTGCCCCAGCTGCGCGCATCTTCGAGAACCGAATGGCTGACGGCCTTGTCTCCCAGTTCAGGACTGACCCAGACATGGTCGAGCCGCCGGCCCTTGTCCGATGCCCGCCAGTCCTTGGCGCGATAGCTCCACCAGGTGAACAGCCGCTCGGGATCGGGGATCAGCTTGCGACCGACGTCGACCCAGCCATGGGCATCGCGCATCGCGTAGAGATGGTCGATCTCGATCTGGGTGTGGCTGACGACCTTGAGCAAGGCTTTGTGGCTCCAGACATCGGAGGCCAGCGGCGCCACGTTGAAGTCACCCATCAGGATTGTCGGTTCTTTGAGATTGCTCGACCATTCGGTCATCCGCCCGAAGAAATCGAGCTTCTGGCCAAATTTCGGATTGATCTCGCGGTCGGCGATTTCGCCGCCGGCGGGGATATAGACATTCTCAATTCTTATGCCATTTTGCAGGACCGCGCCGACATGGCGGGCTTCGCCATTATCCTGCCAGTCGAACCGTTCATCCTTGTGCAACGGAACGCGGCTGATGATCGCGACACCATGATGCATCGGCTGGCCGTTCAGGATCATATGATTATAGCCGAGGCGCCGGAACATCCCTTCGGGGAATTGGTCATCCCGAACCTTGGTTTCCTGAAGGCAGAGAACATCGGGTGCTTCTTCGGTCAGGAAGCGTTCGACGATGTCGAGGCGGGCGCGGATGCTGTTAATATTCCAGCTGACGATTTTCAGACTATCACTCATGCCGAGTCTGATAGCCACGCTCGCGGAGAAACCCAAGCCTAAAGGCAATAGCGCTGTGTAGTAATTTTGCTGGTCGGGGAAAGTAAAACCCCCACCTCCGGGGGCATTAAGGAGGTGGGGGCTAACTCGCGTTCGTCACGCAGTAGGATGGGTTGAAACGTTTTGGGTCAGGTAACAGGGGGGAAGACCTGACTGTCTCTTCTCATCCTGTGTTCGGTTATAGCTCTGCATTTCTGTCGGGAATATGAACGGATGAAAGATCATCTTCTGCTGATCGGTAGCCCGTCTCGGTTCATCGCTTGCTGCGGCTTTTCCGCCGCGGGTCGGTCCAGTTAAAGCTGCTGTTGGCCACCGGAACACCGAATTTCTGGTTGGAAAGGCGGATCGATGTGCGATTATTCTTTGAATCCAGCGACACCCAGCCGTCGAGACTCAATCCGCCCGGCGCGCCGGCTTTTTTGGTGAAAACCATTGTTATTACGCCATATTCCGGACGTTTTGGGTCGCTGACCTCGACGCTCAGCACGTTCGGATTGCGAGTCGGAACGAGTTTCCCGTATTTCGACAGATCCCGCTCAGGGTTGAGCAGCGCCGCGAGCGGGCTGTTGCTGATCGGCCAGCGCTGGACCTGGTTCACTTCATAGTCGATCAGAGTCAGGGCTTTCCCGTCTCCGACGATCAGCAGATTGGCATCCTTTTGATATTGAAAGCGAATCTTGCCGGGTTGCTTGATTATCAGCGTTCCGGTCATCGACTGGCCGCTGCGGTCCGTCTGGCTGAAATTTGCGGTCATGGTCGACATGGCGCGCAAATGGTTCGAAATTTTCGACAGACTGTCGGCAGGGCTTTGCTGTGCGGTGGCGGGCAGGCTTGCTGTCAGGGCCAGAGGCGCAGCGATCAAGGCGAAACCATATTTCAACATTACGAAAACTCCAGATTATCCAGATATTCGCCTAGCCAGTGGCGATTGAACAATGGCTTAATCACTTCGTCAGCAAAAAGACCAGATTTCTTTAGAGCGGCTGGCCATGCTGATCGCGCAACACTTCGCGGCGACCGATATGGTTGGGCGCGGTGATAAATTCATCTTCCTCCATCCGGTCGATGATCCGGGCAGCGGTGTTATAGCCGATCCGCAATTGCCGCTGCAGCCAGCTGGTCGATACTTTCTGGCTTTCGAAGACGATCTGGCAGGCCTGCGTATATTGCCGGTCTTCCTTATTGTCGCTCAAGTCTGCGCCATCGAGGGCAAAGCTGCCATCTTCGGGTTCCTCGGTCACGGCCTGGATATAGGCAGGCGCTCCTTGCGAGCGCCAGTGGTCGGCGACCCGCCGCACTTCGTCATCAGAGACGAAGGGGCCGTGAACCCGGGTCAGTTGCTTGCCACCGGGCATGTAGAGCATGTCGCCCTTGCCGAGCAGCTGTTCCGCGCCCTGCTCGCCGAGAATGGTGCGGGAGTCGATCTTGGAGGTGACGTGGAAGCTGATCCGGGTCGGCAGGTTGGCCTTGATTACGCCGGTGATGACGTCGACCGAGGGTCGCTGGGTGGCCATGATCAGGTGGATGCCGGCCGCACGCGCTTTTTGCGCCAGCCGCTGGATCAGGAATTCGACTTCCTTGCCGGCGGTCATCATCAGGTCGGCAAGCTCGTCGACGATGATCACGATCTGCGGCAATACTTCAAAGTCGAGCTGCTCTTCCTCGTAGATCGGGCGCGATGTTTCGGGATCATAGCCGGTCTGGACGCGGCGACCGAGCGGTTGGCCCTTGGCCTTGGCGCCTTTTACCTTCTCGTTATAGTTCGCGAGATTCCGGACCGAAATCGACGACATCATCCGGTAGCGTTCTTCCATTTGTTCGACCGCCCATTTCAGCGCGCGGATCGCCTTGGCCGGTTCGGTGACGACGGGAGACAATAGATGCGGAATATCGTCATAGGTGCTGAGTTCCAGCATCTTCGGATCGATCATGATCATTTTGCACTCGTCCGGCGTGAGCCGGTAGAGCAGCGACAATATCATGCAGTTCAGGCCGACAGATTTACCCGAACCGGTAGTACCGGCGACGAGCAGATGCGGCATTGGTGCCAGATCGGCGATGACCGGATCGCCGGAGATATTCTTGCCCAGGATGATCGGCAGCTTGCCGGTCTGTTCGGCGAAGCTGTCGCTGCCGACCATCTCGTGCAACACCACCATCTCGCGGGTGGCATTGGGTAATTCTATACCCATGACCGTGCGTCCGGGGATGGCGGCGACACGCGCCGACAGCGCCGACATATTGCGGGCAATATCCTCGGCGAGCTGGATGACGCGGCTCGCCTTGATGCCCGGCGCCGGTTCCAGCTCGTACATGGTGACCACGGGGCCGGGGCGGACCGCGTTGATCGTGCCCTTGACGTGGAAATCGTCGAGCACGGATTCCAGCAGCCGCGCGTTGCGTTCCAGTCCGGCCTTGTCGATCACATTGTTGCTCTGTTCAGGAGCAGGGGTCAGCAGGTCGAGCGAGGGCAGCACATAAGGTCCGAAGAAATCACCCTGCTTGGCTTTGTTGGCGCCGGCTTTTTTCGGTGGCAAGGCGCGGTCGCTGATTTCCGGCGGTGGCCGGTTGTCGGGTTTGACTTCCTTGCGCGGGGCGGGATCCTTTTTGACTTTCGCCTGGACAGCGCCGGAACGATCGGGCTCGATCACCAGGCCTTCATCTTTCTGCACAAACGGATTTTTAACCGCCGGGATTTTCAAGGACGGTCCCGAAAACAGCGGCCGGTCCAGGCGCAGGCTGGAATAGCCGAGAACAAGGCCGGTAGTCAGGGTGAGTGCGATCAGGACGCCGGAAATCACGCCGCTCCAGCTGGCCGAAATTGCGTTGAGCCCGGCACTGGTACCGTTGGCCAACAGCATGCTGGCGAGTCCGCCGAGACCGGATGGCAACTCCATTTCCGGTTCCGGGACCCATAATGCGAGACTGGTACCGACCAGCAAGGCCGCGAGCAGGCACCAGAGCAATTGTTTTTTCCAGTCAGGCTGGGGAATATCGCGCCACAGGCGATTGGCGAACACCAGCAGCAGGGGCAGGAACAGGGCGACGGGCAAGCCGATCAGCGACAGGGAAATATCGGACAGATAGGCACCTAAAACCCCCATCCAATTATGTTCGACGCTGCCGGCAGCCGTATTGAACGAGGGATCACTGGGCGAATAGCTGACCAGTGCCAAAAACAGGAACAGGGTCGACAGCACAATCGTCACGGCCCCGATCAGGGCACCGCTGCGCAACAGGCTGAGGCGCATTATCTCGCGCCAATTTGCTTCATTGGCTTTTTCCGCCATCATATACTCCTGTGCGTCACCCCAGCCGAAGGCGCGCATTCACTATAGGCTCCTTTGCGCGAATCGGGGACTCTCCGTCAAGTTTCTTGGCTTTATTTTACCGGATTTGCCTTTCTTTCCAGACCATCGATGCCTAACTATATCCCATATCTGGGCTCGGAAAGGCGTCTCCATGGGATCTGATTCTCGAAATAGCGATATCATCATATTGGGAGCCGGCATGATCGGCCTGACCCAGGCGCTGACTTTGGCCGCCCACGGATTGCATGTCGCGATCATCGACCGCGCCGAACCGGAGGATCTGACCAACCCGCAGAATGACTCGCGGGTTTCGGCGATCAACAGCGCCAGCTGGAATATGTTCGACGCGATCGGGCTGGCCGGGAAATTGCGGCCGCACGGTTGTGACATCGACAAGATATTGGTGAACGACGGGCTGAAGCCCGGTACCCTCGACTTTGTTCCCGGCGAGGACGAAGGCCCGATGGGGATCATGGTCGAAAATGCAGTGCTTCGGCGGCTGTTGTACGAAGCCGTCAGCGCCAGCGAGAATATTACGCTGCATCTGTCGACGCAGGTCGCTACCTGCGATCGCGAGGGACATCTTGTCGATATCCTGCTCGCCAATGGTGAACAGCTTTCCGCTCCGCTGCTGATCGCCGCCGATGGCCGCGGCAGCCGGATGCGCGAGGAAGCCGGGATCATCATGGCGCACTGGCAATATGATCACAGCGCGATCGTCTGCAAGATCGCGCATGAAAAGCCGCATGGCAACACCGCCTATGAACTGTTCTTCCCTGCCGGTCCCTTTGCGATATTGCCGATGCTCGACGATGCGGACGGCAAGCATCGGTCGGCGGTTGTGTGGACGGTATCACGAAAAGACGGTCCTGCCTTCGCCACGATCAACAAGCGTGCCTTTGTCGCCGAAATGATGAAGAAGACCGGCGGTTTTCTCGGCGAGCTGGAATTGCTCACCGACCGCCAGACCTATCCTCTGGGTTTCCACCATAGCTCCCATCTGACCGCCGACCGTCTGGTGCTGATCGGCGATGCCGGTCATGGCATCCATCCGATCGCGGGGCAGGGACTCAACCTCGGCCTGCGCGACGTTGCCGCGCTGACCGAATGTCTGGTCGAGGGCGCGCGAACCGGTCTCGATTTAGGCGATTCCCAAATTCTCGCGCGCTATGACCGCTGGCGCAGCCTCGACAATATGATGGTGTCGGCTGCGACCGACCTGCTGACGCGCCTGTTCGGCTTGCCGGGAGAAACCTCGTCGAAAATCCGGCGGATGGGCATTGGACTGGTCCAGCGCATCGCTCCGCTCAAGGCGCAATTCATGGCGGAAGCCAAAGGCGAGACCGGCGATCTGCCGAAATTGCTCAAGGGTGAACTGGTCTAGCGCGAACCCTGACCGTCATCGATCTTGATCACGGTTCCGGTAACCGCATCCGAAGACGGAGAGACCAGAAACAGCAAGGTGCTGTCCATCTGCTCCGGCTGAGCCACTCGCTTGCGCGGGAAATGGACCGAAAAATCGCCCGCGCGCTCGATCATGCCATCGGCCATGTCGGTGGCGAACAGACCCGGCGCAATGCCATTCACATTGATGTGAAATTTCGACCATTCGACTGCCAGGGTTTCGGTGACACGAACCACACCCGCCTTGGTTATTGAATAGAGAGCTGCCCCGCCACCATTATAGCTAGTCGCTGCGATAGACGCGACATTGACGATCCGCCCCGGCGCTTTTTTGGCGATCAGCGGACGGGCAAACTCGTTCGACAAGATGAACAGGCTGCGCAGATTTGTATCCAGAACATCGTCGATCAAGTCTATCGACATCCTAGTGGCGTGTTCGGCGTCGACGATGCCGGCGTTGTTGACCAATATGTCGGGCTGGCCGAGAGCCTCTGTCACTGCGGGGATGATTGCCTGGAGTTGTGCAGCATCGCGCACATCGAGCGCAAAGGCTTTGGCCGTTCCGCCCTCAGCGGTAATCTCGTCGACGAGTGCGTCGAGCTTGTCCTTGCGGCGTGCGGTGCAGGCGACCTTTGCCCCGCAAGCTGCCAGCACCTTGGCAAAGCGACGGCCCAGTCCGGCGGAGGCGCCGGTCACAATGGCGGTACGTCCTGTCAGGTCGATAGAAAAATTGGGTATAGTCATGAACGGGCATCCTCTTCTGATTTTTGAAGAGGATGCCCGTAATCAATGGTTTAGCGCAAGCGCTATATTGGTTTTACAAATCGGACTGTGCGATCGGAACGATCTTGATTTCGACCCGGCGATTGGCTGCCCGGCCTTCTTCGGTGCTGTTCGAAGCAATCGGCTGGCTTTCACCATAGCCTCTTGTTGCCAGGCGGGCGCGCTGGACACCGCTG
>TARA_R110000796_G_scaffold60341_2_pt1 | contig 71275 bp, 67 predicted proteins | sample TARA_R110000796 | Tara Oceans TARA_R110000796 (sample SAMEA4397815) | marine metagenome | biome: Polar Biome; feature: [SRF] surface water layer (ENVO:00010504); material: water (ENVO:00002006), including particulate matter (ENVO:01000060) such as... | depth 5 m
CAGACCCTTGTTAAATAGTAAAGCTTGAACCACAACCACAGGTTGTAGTTGCATGAGGATTAGTTACAAAAAAGCGTGCGCCTTCTAATCCTTCAGTGTAATCAACTTCGCCGTCTACTAAATATTGTAAACTCATCGGATCAACCACCAGCATCACGCCATTTTTGACGATTTCTAAATCACCTGGATTGGCCTTTTCATCAAAGGTAAAACCGTACTGAAAACCAGAACAACCACCACCCGTTACATATACGCGTAATTTAAGTTCTGGATTTTCTTCTTCATCGATTAACTGTTTAACACGATCGGCTGCCGCGTCAGTGAACTTAATTGGTAATTCTTCAGACATTTTAAAACCCTCAATATCGTAATGCCGTGATTATCTAATACCCGAGTGTTTTAATCAAGTATAGTAAAATAAAGGTTGCAGGCACTCGCTGCTGTTAGTAGCAAACTAAACCTAAATATTGAGTCCAGCGTCGCTTATTTGCGTATTTTAACGTTAACTTTTCTATAAATGTAATTATTTTACAAAATCACAACGACTTAGCGTTTGGCTTTTGCTAAAATGACCGCTGAAAAATGCTGCGGGGAAATAAAGCATGTGGCTTGAGCAACTCAGGCGTCGATTAGCCAAACCTAAAACATCCGTACAATTATGCTTATTAGGCGTAAGTGCCGGATTAATAGCTGCATTTTTTATTATTTTATTTCGCTTAACGATTCTTTTTTTTCAAAGTATATTTTTAGAAACTCCCGACGACTTTACCACCCTCCCCACTTTAGAACGCGTATTAATGCCCCTTATTGCGGCACTCTTAATTGCGCTTTTTGCGGCCTTTACTGGCTTTAAACATTATCGCTTGGGTATTCCGTTTGTAATTCACCGTATTAAACGTCATTACGGGCAAATGCCAATATATAACACCCTAAACCAATTTGTTGGTGGTGCACTGGCTCTGATCAGCGGCTTTTCGGTGGGGCGCGAAGGGCCTTCGGTGCATTTAGGTGCTACGGGGGCAAGTATCTTAGCAACTAAATTGCACTTACCTCATAACGCCATGCGTACCCTTAGTGGCTGTGGCATTGCAGCTGGTATTGCCGCCTCGTTTAACACGCCGTTAGCAGCGGTTATTTTTGTAATGGAAGTAGTACTTCGAGAATATAAAGTACATATATTTGTGCCAATTATGCTTGCAGCTGTTACTGGCGCTTTAGCAACCCAATTTGTATTTGGCGAAGGCTCAGAGTTAGCACTTATAAGCATTGCTCCGTTAAGTGGCTGGCATTACCCGTACTTAATACTGTGTGGCATGGCGCTGGGCGCAATAGCCTATAGTTTTAATCAAAACTTAATGTTAATTATTAAAACGTTTAAACCACTTAGCATGTTTCCTCGCTTACTTATTGCTGGCTGTATTGCCAGCTTAATTGCGTATACCGTCCCCCAAGCTATGGGGTCGGGTATGAGTGCAATTACTATTGCGGTTGAATCCCCTGAAGACATGCAATTATTAACTACTATTTTAATTGCTAAGTTACTCGCCACATTATTTGCGATAGGTTTGGGTATTCCCGGTGGTTTAATTGGACCGGTTATAGGGCTGGGGGTTTTAATTGGTACTTTAATGGCCTTTTTTGCCCAGTTTATTAGCCCAGGTACAGATATAGCAGGCACTTATGGTGTACTTGGCATGGCAGGATTATTAGCAGCAACGCTGCATGCACCGCTTGCGGCTTTAACCACAGTGATGGAGCTCACTTCGTCTCCAGAAATAATAGTGCCTGCAATGATAGTTATTACCACCGCTTATGTTACCGCGCTGCAAGTGTTTGGTAATCGCTCGATATTTTTACAACAGCTGGATTTTCAAGAGTTACCTTACCAGGTATCTCCCGCTACTGAGGCACTACAAAAAGTAGGGGTAATGGATGAAATGGATGAAGACTTTAAGTTGCTTTACTCCGACGATAAACAGCAAATAAAAAACACCCTTGATGCGATGGACAGCCAAACCCCATTAATTGTATTCGATGAAGAAAATGGTTACCGATTGGCTGAATATGACTTGAGCTTAATGTCGGATCAAGCAACTAACCTTAGCTATATTAGTTTGGCCGGTATTAGCAGCCAAGCCACTTTAGCTGATGCCTTTGAGCTATTAAATGATAAGCGCAGTGGCGCATTGTATGTATATAACTTATTAGATAATCAACAAATTATGGGATTATTACGTTGGGATCAAATCCATCATATTTTAACCATTCGTAACAGCTTACTTTAATTAAAATGAGGGTAATATGAGCGCATTATTAATTTACAAAACCTTGCATATATTTTTTATGATTGCCTGGTTTGCCGGTATTTTTTACTTACCACGGTTATTTGTGTACCACGCTATGAGCGAAGAAAGGGCATGCAACTCTATGCTTAAAGTAATGGAACGTAGGCTGCTTTTTTTTGTCACTCCGTTTGCCGTGTTAACCGCGGTATTTGGTGTACTCACTATAGTTGAATATGGCCGCGATTGGTTTAAGTACAGCATGTGGTTGCATTATAAACTAGTGCTAGTAATTATTTTATATCTATACCATGGTTACTGTTTTAAGCTTTTAGCTGATTTTAAACATGACCGTAACACTAAAAGCGACCGTTTTTATCGTATTTTTAATGAGTTACCCGTTATAGCACTATTAATAATAGTGGCACTGGCGGTAATAAAACCCAGTTTATAATAAAATGTTTCTAGGTAATTTACTCTGCCAACTAGCTAAGTAACTTTGCTATAATATGCGCGATTGCGTGCTCCTTTAAGGATTATCGCGCCTTTTTGAATAAGTAGGAATAACCCCATGTTAAGTTTCCAAGGTGAAAATATACTCTCAGTTAATCAACTCGACAGAGACTGTATTGAACGTATATTTGCAGTAGCTAAAAAAATGGAACCCTACGCTAAAAAACAAAAGCGTACTAACGTGCTAGAAGGTGCCATTTTAGCCAACTTATTTTTTGAACCTAGCACACGCACACGCGTAAGCTTTGGCACCGCTTTTAACTTACTCGGCGGACTCGTTCGCGAAACAACCGGCATGCAAAGCTCAGCGCTCGCTAAAGGCGAGTCGCTTTACGACACCGCCCGTGTTATTTCGGCGTATGCCGATGCTGTCGCTATGCGCCACCCCGATGCAGGTTCGGTAAGTGAATTTGCAACAGGCTGCTCAATCCCTGTTATTAACGGTGGCGATGGCCCTAACGAGCACCCCACTCAAGCACTGCTCGATTTATTAACCATTGAGCGTGAGCTTAACCGTTTTGAGCAAAACATAGATGGTATGCACATTGCACTAGTAGGCGATTTAAAATATGGTCGCACTGTGCACTCTTTATCAAAACTATTATGCCACTATAAAAACGTGAAATTCTCGATGGTTGCACCCGATGATCTACAAATGCCTAGCTATATATTAGATGCAGTAGATAATGCAGGTCATAAAATTGAATTGGTAAACAAAATGGAAGGTAACTTAGCTGCCGACATAGTTTATCAAACGCGTATTCAAGAAGAGCGCTTTCCTTCGCAAGAAGAAGCCAACAAATACCGCGGTGGGTTTAGAATTAGTCAATCAATTTACACTGCACATTGCAAACCTAATTCAGTGTTAATGCACCCGCTACCACGCGATAGTCGCCTAGAAGCCAACGAGCTAGATAACGACTTAAACGCAAATGACAATTTAGCTATATTTCGCCAAGTACAAAATGGCGTATTAATTCGTATGGCACTGTTTGCTTTAACCCTCGGCGTAGAAAACAAAGTCGAGCAGTATGAAGTAGACGTACCTTGGTTTAGCCGCAAACGCGATAGCTAAACCCACTTTTTTTGTGACAAAACAATAGGATTTTTCATGACAATTAGCCAAGACTTATTTGCACGCGCTCAAGCTTCTATTCCTGGTGGCGTAAATTCACCAGTACGTGCTTTTAATGGTGTAGGCGGCACACCGCTATTTATCACTAAAGCTGAGGGTGCGTTTACATTTGACGCCGATGGTAATCGCTATATCGATTATGTTGGCTCTTGGGGCCCTATGATCATGGGCCATAACCACCCTGCAATTAAACAAGCAGTACACGACGCGGTAGAAAACGGCCTAAGTTATGGCGCGCCTACCGAAGCCGAAATTTTAATGGCTGAAAAAGTAAAAGAGCTAGTACCATCAATCGAAAAAGTACGTATGGTTAGCTCAGGCACAGAAGCCACCATGAGCGCTATTCGCTTAGCGCGTGGTTTTACTGGCCGCGATAAAATACTTAAGTTTGAAGGCTGTTACCACGGCCATGCCGACTCATTATTAGTTAAAGCAGGCTCTGGCGCATTGACTATGGGCGTGCCTAATTCACCGGGCATTCCTGAAGATTTTGCAAAACATACGCTTACTGTATCGTTTAATAATTTAGATGAAGTGAAAGCTATTTTTGCTAAATATGCCGACGAAATTGCATGCATTATTGTTGAGCCTGTTGCTGGTAACATGAACTGTATTCCACCGGTTCCGGGATTTTTAGAAGGTTTGCGCGACGTTTGTGACGAATACAAATCGGTACTTATTTTTGACGAAGTAATGACCGGGTTTCGAGTTGCACTTGGCGGCGCACAAGCCTACTACAATATAAAACCAGACTTAACCTGTTTAGGTAAAGTAATTGGCGGCGGCATGCCAGTTGGCGCTTTTGGCGGCAAAACCGAAATTATGGATTATATTGCACCGGTTGGCCCAGTTTATCAGGCGGGTACATTGTCGGGTAACCCAATTGCCATGGCTGCAGGTTTAAAATCGCTAGAGTTATTAAGCGAGCCAGGCTTACATGCAAAACTAGAAGCAACCAGTAAAGCAATTTGTGAAGGCTTTGAAGCCGGTGCTAAAAAAGCAGGCATTGCATTAACCACTAATTACGCCGGTGGCATGTATGGTTTTTTCTTTACTGATGCTGAAAAAGTAACAACTTACAAACAAGCTACTGAGTGTGATTTAGAGCGTTTTAAACGTTTTTTCCACCTGATGCTTGAAGAAGGTGTTTACTTAGCCCCCTCTGCTTTTGAAGCAGGCTTTGTATGTGCAGCGCACAACGAGCAAGAAATAAAAGATACCATTGCAGCCGCAGAGCGCGCGTTTGCTAAGCTGTAAAACATCAGTTTTATTCAGCCAATAAAAAAAGCCCTAACGGGCTTTTTTTATGTCTTGTAGTTATTCAAAACAGCTTAACGAATACACTGCGGCCTTGGTTCAAATTCACTGGCTCTTAGTGGTAGCTGAATAACTTTGCCGCACCCTGGTGGCGCTTGTTTACCCGTTAGCTCGTTAATAAACGCCCAGCGAATTGAAGGTGGACGAGTATCGGCTATCGCTTCGGGATTTAGCGGTTTTAAATAACGAATATAGGTCTCTAAAGCCCCTACACTACCGGTTAAGCCGGTACTTTTGTTATCATCTCGGCCTAGCCAAGCAACGGTCACTGTGTTTTGATCAAACCCCGCAAACCAGCTATCGCGTAAATCGTTACTAGTGCCCGTTTTACCCGCAAGTTGAATCGACGGAAAGTGTAAGTTTAACCGTTTTGCGGTGCCATCTTTAGTCACTCGTTTCATTGCGTATTTTGTCATGTACATGGCATCTTTAGCAAAACGCGGCTCAGATTTCACCTCATGCTTATACAATACTTTGCCTATTGAGTCGGTTAACGCAGAAATAGCGGTTAACTTTCTATATTCGCCATCGGCAGCAATGGTTGTGTACAATTGTGCTACCTCAAAACTAGACATTTCAAGTGCCCCCAATAACAACGATGGGTATTCGTTAATTCTTCCCTGCGCGCCTAACCCTCTTAGTGTATTTGCAACTTTATCTACCCCTACATCAAGGCCAAGATTTACCGCAGGTATATTTATACTGCGACTAAAAGCTTTGTATAACGGGATCGCTCCGCGAAATTGACGATCGTAGTTTTCAGGTTGCCATACTTTACCTTGCTCATTGGTAACTTGCACCGGTGAGTCGTCAAGTAAAGTGGCTAGGTTATAATGTGGTAACTGCAGCGCGCTTAAATACACCGCAGGCTTAACTAATGAGCCAATATTACGTTTGGTATCAAGTACTCGGTTAAAGCCTGAATAACGCACATCGCGCCCAGAAACTAATGCCGATACGCCACCTTTTTCTACGTTAACTGAGATCATCGCCGCTTCAAGCGCGCGAGTATTAGGGCGTTTTTCTAAATAAGGCAAACTTGCCTGAATCGACTCTTCCATTGCCGTTTGTTTTTGTAAGTCAAAATAGGTAAACACACGAACACCGGCATCTAACACATTTTGATCGGGCAATAACTGCTTGAGTTCACGATTTACTAGTTCTAAATAACCTGGGTACGATTTTTGTAAACTGGCTTTCATTGGCGCTATATTCAAAGGACGTTTTAATGCAGCGCGGTATTCATTAGTACTCAAAAGTTTGTCTTCAACCATTAAGCGCAGCACTAAGTCACGACGTTCCATTGTGCGCTCTTCGTAACGACGTGGGTTGTAATAAGACGGCCCTTTTACAATAGCCACCAGCAGCGCTATTTGATCGTACTCTAGCTCATCTACTGGTTTAGAAAAGTAAAATTCAGCAGCCAAGCCCATACCATGTACACCTTGGTTATAAGACTGCCCTAAATATACTTCATTTAAATACGCTTCAAGTATTTGATCTTTTGAATAACGGTAATCTAAAATAAGCGCAATAAACGCTTCGTTTATTTTTCGTGTAAGTGAGCGCTCTCGGGTTAAGTAAATATTTTTAGCCAGTTGTTGCGTTAGCGTACTGCCGCCCTGAACTGTTCGCCCAGCACGAATATTACTATACAACGCACGTAAAATAGAAAATACCGATACGCCGTGGTGCTGATAAAAATTACGATCTTCAACCACTAAAAGCGTGTCTTTTAGCATTGCCGGAAATTTATCCAGCGGTACAAATTCACGGTCTTGTTTAGAGTCGTTACCTATACGCGCTATTTGCACCGGCTCCAGCCTAGCGTTGTTTAAACGCCGACCAAACTTGTCTTTAATACTAGCCACTTTTTGCCCTGCAAAACGCAGTTCAATTATATGCGCCTGTTCTAGCGCGTCATAAAATTCAAAATCGCGACGATATATTTTAATGCTGTTGGCAGTTTTAACATATTGCCCTGTACGACTTAACCTATTAACGGCTGAGTAGTTTAGCCGCTCTAACTCCCAAATAACCTCTTGGCTTGATAAGAACTGCCCGGGGTAAAACGCCATCGAGCGTGCATAAACTTGCGCAGGAAGCTGCCATTTATTACCTTCAAATTGACGAGTTATTTTTGCATCGAGGTAAATAAAATAAAGCGCCATAGCAATAAATGTCGCTAAACTAAGTTTCCAAAAAATAGACCATAGTTTATTGAGTAAAGATCGCTGAGCAACTGATGATTTGTTTTTTGTACTTTTTTTAGCGCCGTTACGCGGTGTACTTTTAGAGGGTTTAGCGCTGCGCTTTGTGGGGGTTTTACCTGTCGGTGTTTTTTTGTTATCAGCCATTTAAATGTAATTTATTCCAAGGTTTATTTTACGGACGTGAGCTTAGCATAGTCACCTACTAGTTCACCATTATAAGGTAAATTAACAACCCATCTTAGCAGCACTAAAGTTAACCTCCCCTGAAATAAAAAAGCGCTACCTAAGTAGCGCTTTGGACAACACACAATAACTTAAATTTAATTACTACGAACCGATACAAATTCTGGGTAGGCGTCAATGCCACAATCGTGTTGATCCATACCGTTTAGCTCTTCTTCTTCGGTAACCCTAATGCCCATAGTATGCTTTAAGATTGCCCACACCAGCAGCGAAGAAATAAACACAAAACCAATAATACACAACAAGCCTATTAACTGAGTTACCAAGTTTGCCTCGGCGTTTGTCACTGGTACTAGCATAATACCAAGTACTCCACATACGCCATGCACAGAAATAGCGCCAACTGGGTCGTCTATTTTTGCCTTATCAAGTATAACAATACTAAATACCACTAATGAGCCGCCTAATAACCCTAATAAACACGCCATCAATGGTGAAGGTGAAAGCGGATCGGCGGTAATCACAACCAGCCCAGCTAACGCGCCATTTAATACCATAGTTAAATCGGCTTTACCCCATAATGCTTTACAAACAAATAGTGCTGAAACAGCCCCCATTGCAGCAGCAGCATTGGTGTTTAATAAAATCTTTCCTACAGCAGTCGCGTTTTCTGCATCTGATATAAGTAGCTGCGAGCCGCCGTTAAAACCAAACCAGCCCATCCATAAAATAAACGTACCTAACGTTGCCAAAGGCAAGTTTGACCCCGGAATTGGGTATATTTCGCCATTTTTACCATATTTTCCTTTACGTGCACCCAGTAATAATACGCCAGCTAATGCCGCTGATGCGCCGGTTGCATGCACTATTGCTGAGCCAGCAAAGTCAACAAAACCCATTGACGATAAAAATCCAGAGCCCCAAGTCCAGTAACCCTCAATAGGATATATAAGCCCAGTTAACACCAAGGTAAACACCAAAAATGCCCACAACTTCATGCGCTCAGCCACCGCACCCGAGACAATAGACATAGCCGTGGCAACAAAAACAACTTGAAAGAAAAAATCAGATTCTAGAGAGTGATCAGCATCAGCGGCTTGTGTACCAATTAAGCCACCAAATGAAGGAATGATGCCTCCCTCGGTATTCCCTACATACATAATATTGTAACCAACGAGTAAAAACATGGTGCATGCAATTGAATACAAGGCGATATTTTTAGTTAATATTTCTGTGGTGTTTTTTGAGCGTACTAAACCCGCTTCTAGCATGGCAAACCCTGCGGCCATCCACATTACTAATATGCCACAAATTAAAAAATAAAAGGTGTCGAGCGAAAACTTTAGTTCTATCAGTGTACTTTCCATAAATCCCCCTTAAAGTGCATCTTCATCAAGTTCGCCCGTACGAATACGAACAATTTGATCTAGGTCGTACACAAAAATCTTACCGTCACCTATTTTGCCGGTGCCTGCAACTTGCGTAATTGAGTCAACTACGCGTTGGCAGTTTTCAGTACGAGTGGCAATTTCGAGTTTAATTTTAGGAATAAAATCAACTTGGTATTCAGCCCCACGATACAATTCGGTATGACCACGCTGTCGACCAAAGCCTTTTACATCAACAACTGTCATCCCTTCTATGCCTAAATCAGCGAGTGCTGTACGCACTTCATCTAATTTAAATGGCTTGATGATTGCACTAATCATTTTCATTTTAGTCCCCTTAGGACACGTTATTGTTTTTCTTAGTTAATACAATCCAAGCTTTATGCCATTTTTATATGGCAATAAAAAACAATAACTTATAAAAATATTTTATATTTAAAACAAAAAAACGCACCAATTAGGTGCGTTTTTTTATATATAATACTTGATTGGTGCGTGTGTATTTAACTCAACGTATAGCTGTAACCTCTGCTAGCTGCAAAGTACTATTTAAAACCACACAATTGCGCCCTTGCTCCTTAGCTTGATACAAAGCTCTATCGGCAACACGCATAGCAGCGGTTAAACTGGTATTTTGAAATTCGGCTAGGCCTATACTTGCTGTTATTGATAAGGTTTTACCACTGATAGTAAAGTCGTAACTTGCGAACTTTTGTATAAATAAATTTAAACACTTCTCGGCTTGTTCAACTTCTACTTGCGTTAATATAATTGCAAACTCTTCACCGCCAATACGTGCCACTGTACTGTTAGAAAATGAAGTACGGATTAAATTACTCACTTGTTTAAGTGCCTGATCGCCGCCGTCATGCCCAAATTCATCGTTTATTGCTTTAAAAAAATCTATATCGAGTAACACTAAGCTATTTTTCTGATTTTTATTTTTGAGTAGTTTTTCAGCATACTGATAAAAGTAACGACGATTATAAAGCCCGGTAAGATGATCTCGAAAAGCACTTTCTTTAATGTCTGCAATTAACGATAACTGCTCCATGGTTTGCAATACACGACAATGAAACTCTTCATTCATAAAAGGTTTAGTTAAAAAATCATTAGCACCATATTTAATAAATCGCGCCGATAAACCATGCTTACTCGCGCCTGATAACCCAATAATTGCTAAGTCATCACGGCCTCTAAAGTTTCTCACCGCTTTAACTAATTCAAAACCATCCATTGTTGGCATTGCATAGTCTGTCATGAGTAATTTAATTTCAGCATCGTTTTTGAGCATATCTAATGCTTGGCGTCCATCGTGCGCCTCACTGACTGCAAATAATTGTTTTTCTAGCATTTGCTTCATTAAAGTACGACTTAAAACCGAGTCGTCGGCTATTAATGCTTTACAGCCTTGGTTACGCAACAGCTGTGCAACTAATTTTATAGCGTAATTATATGAGTCACGGTTATCTTTTATCACATAATCAATTACGCCTAATTCTAACATTTGCAGGCGCTTGTACTCATCCATCTTAGAAGTAAGCACCACAGTAGGAATACCTTTTAATAAGGTATATTTGGCCACCTCACCATTTGGTGCGTCGGGGAGCGTTAAATCAACTAAGGCTAGTGTATAGCTGTGCTTACTTACAAACTCCTTACACTCAGATAAAGACCAAGCAAAATCAATGGCAACATCAAGATACTGTGCAGATATATGGCGAAGGACTTGTTGTACTACTTTACTATCTTCAACTATCAACAGTCTTTGCATAGGGCTTCTCTTTACTTCTAATTTGATTACTTGTTTTATAACCATATGTTCATCATAAATTTAAAGCCTTTAATGAGATTTTAAATTTATTAAAAAGCAAATTACACACCCTGTCGGTTTGCCACTATTTTTTTAAAGTAAATCTCACTTATTTAAGCTGCTATTTATAAATAGATGCGAATATACATTACTTTCATTACGATCGAAATAAAGAGCGATACAAAGCGTTAAAAGCTAAGTTTTTACACATTCTATTTACTCAACCACTATTATCGGCAACTAGTCTCAATACTTTTGTTTTTTTACTGAATATTTCTTTTAATAGAACATTAACAATAAAAAAGGGTCATTCATGAAGTTTAGCCAAAGTATTTTTTTACCTATTGCCGCCATTGCCTTAACACTTAGTAGTGCCTCCTTTGCCGATAATAACCAGCGTCGTATTGATATCGACAGCAAAGTGGTTACTGAGCACAAAGCAAAAATTAATAATCAGCGCTTTTCATATACGGTTGCAACCGGTACGCAACCTGTTTGGGATGACAAAGGCGATGCTATAGCAACCTTGCAATATACTTACTACACCCGCGATAAGGTAGATGACAGAGCAAAGCGCCCTTTGCTTATTTCGTTTAATGGCGGCCCTGGCTCGGCATCGGTTTGGATGCACCTTGCTTATACTGGCCCTCGCGTATTAAAAATTGATGATGAAGGCTACCCTATTCAACCATATGGGGTTAAAGACAACCCTTACTCAGTGCTCGACATTGCCGATATTGTATATGTAAATCCGGTAAACACCGGCTACTCTCGCGTAGTTGAAGATAAAGACGGTAAATTACTCTCTAAAGCTGAGCAAAAAGAGCAGTTTTTTGGCGTAAAAGCCGATATTAAGTACCTCGCTGAGTGGCTCAATACCTTTGTAAACAGAAACGAGCGCTGGCGCTCTCCTAAGTTTTTAATTGGCGAAAGCTACGGTACAACACGTGTATCGGGCCTTGCTCATGAACTGCAAAATAGCCAATGGATGTACATTAACGGCGTAGTATTGGTTTCACCAACCGATATTGGCATTAAGCGCGACGGCCCAATTAAAGCAGCTAACCGCCTGCCTTACTTTGCCGCTACAGCTTGGTATCACAAAGCATTAAATGCCAACTTACAAGCTAAAGACCTAGACGAGTTACTGCCTGAAGTTGAGCAGTTTACAATTAACGAACTGATCCCCGCACTGGCTAAAGGCGGCTTTATTGCAGATGATGAAAAACGCCGCATAATTAAAAAAATGGCGCAATATGCTGGGCTTTCTGAAACCTTTGTAGAGCAAAATAACTTAGATGTTCCAACGCAGTTTTTTTGGAAAGAGCTATTACGTGACCGCGGCCAAATGGTAGGACGCTTAGACTCGCGTTATTTAGGTATTGATAAACGCGATGCGGGCGAGTCGCCTGATTACTGGGCAGAACTCACGTCGTGGTTACACTCTTTCACACCCGCTATTAATCATTACTTACGTGAAGAGCTAAATTATAAAACAGATATTAAATATAACCTGTTTGGTAATGTGCACCCATGGGATAGAAGCGGTAATAACACCGGCGAAAACTTGCGTTTAGCTATGGCGCAAAACCCGTATTTAAAGGTAATGATTCAATCGGGTTATTATGACGGTGCAACTAACTACTTTGATGCTAAATATACGTTATGGCAGTTAGATCCAAGTGGCAAAATGCAAGACCGCTTAAGCTTTAAAGGCTACAGAAGCGGACATATGATGTACTTACGCCATGCGGATTTAGAGAGCTCTAATACCGACTTACGTGAATTTATAAAAGCGGCATTACCTAAAGAAGGCCAAGCTGCTAAATACTAATCAGCAAACATAAAAAAGGCTCGTAATGAGCCTTTTTTATTTAATCATATTCTGTAAATCTAAAGCCAATAAGGCTTTATATCGAACGAAGCCAATCTACTTTGCTCCATTGCACTTACCAAATATTCTGTCTTTTGTGCTAGCCATGTTTGAATTTTAGCTAGCTTTTCATCTTCTTGACCACCGCAAAGCTGCTTTAAATAGTCAAGGGTACTAAGCTCGTACATACCATGAGAAATATCAAGCCAAGGAAGTCTAAACTCTAAGCGCTCTTCTTTATCAAATAACGCACCTAAACAATTACCACTTAGTAAACTGTTCTCTAATTGTGTGCGTATATTAAGGTAATCATTCGCGGTTAAAGTTTGTTCTTTAGGTAACAGCTTATGCAAATTTCGCCAATCTTTATCAAACAAACGGTTAGCAATGCTGGCTACCGATTGGTCAGCGTTTTGTAATTGCTTTTGATCCCAAAACTTGCGCCATTGTTTGTCTATTAACCAGGTTGTTAACGACAGTATTAAACGATTATAGCGTGCACTATGAAACAGCGCATAAATGTCGTCAATGCTAGGCTGTAGCTCTTTTAGGTCATTAATAACTTGTGTTAATGCCGGTGCGTTGTTTATTTTTTTATAAAAAGCGTGGCGTTTAGAAGTATAGGTTTTTAATTGAATTGCATTTTCAACCCACGCTAACTCGCTGAGTAACCACTTTAATTCGTTGCGTAAATGCTCAGTACTTTCTTTGCTAACAATGTCGTCAAACAACCAAAAGTTATGACGAATTAAGCTTATACCGTCGGTTACTCGCTTTAATGTTTTTAAACTTGGCTTATCGAAATAACATTGTTCGTGCTTTTGCACAAAACGAATACCAAAACCCATAGCCTCTATTAATGCTTGCTCTTGGGTTACTTGCCCTTTGAGTTTAACAAACCCAATAGACTTACTTGGTTGCAGTGGCGTGTCGTCAGCAAGGCGATACCCTCTTGCGGCCTTTGAATACAAACCTAAGCGAATACAGTTTTGGCTTACTAATTTATCGGCTAGCGCAAATAATTCATTACGGCTGCCCTCAACAAGTTCAATTTCAAGCTCGCTGATCACCTCAACTTTACCCGCTGCGGCAATTTCACCTTTATCAAGCACTACTTCAATTTTTGCACCGTTTTGAGTCTCAATTAACCAAGTACGGCGAATAAAGTTAGTACTAAAAATCGGATGTATATTTTCTGCAATAACATTGGCTTGCATGCCATGAGGCCAAATAGATGGGTCAAATGCCATTATATCTGGACGATTAGACTCTATTGGTAAGTTAAATTCAGGGCGTTGATGTAAGCCCCCAACAACCTCACCGGCGAGTTTAATTGTTTGCTCACATTTATTATCAGCACAACGCGTTCTATAGCCAATATCAAGGGCTCTAAGCTCACGGCTTGGCGTATCATAATAAGCATTTTGTAAACTTCGAGATGGCTTATTAGTAACTGTTTTTGCAAATTGTGTAATTAATGAGGGGATCAGTGGAATGACGGCATCTGATACCAAAAATTTTAGTTCTATCTCAGTATCCATTAGTTATGCGGATTACCCTTAAAATTAATAAGTGGTCAAAATAAACAAAGCCGCCCCATATTGCAAATATTTTAGTCAAAATGGGCCGCTAATAAAATAACACCGGTTACAATATCAACCTTGCTATTGCGCAATTTAATCCATATTATCGCTATACTTATGTGAAATATAAAATCACGTTCTAAACGGACACGGTTAGATTAACAAGGTAAATAAATGCTAAAACACTGTTTATTATGGCTGTTTTTAACAGCCTCAACATTTGCGAGCCAAGCAGAAGAAGCTCAAACAGCAGCCCCCACCAATGCAAAAACAGCTTATATAATTGACAATCTTTATACGTTTATGCGCTCTGGTGCGAGCAAAAACTATCGTTTACTCGGCTCTATTGATGCAGGCACACAACTGACCTTATTATCGAGTGAAGAAAACGGTTTTTTAAAAGTTAAGGATGATAAAGATCGTGAAGGTTGGGTTGAAGCTAAATACATTACACAAACAGCTGGCTTACATAAGCAGTACCAAACGTTAAGTGATGAAATGAGCTCAATACAAAATGAACTGCGCCAAGCACAAGTTGAATTACCGCAGTTGCAAGAGCAAAACGTGCAGTTAACAAACCAAAACAAACAATTGTTTACACAAATAACTCAATTAAAAACCACACTTGAGCAAGAGCGCACTTTAAAGCAAGCTACTAGCTCTAAAGAAAAACGCCAATTACTTACTTATGGCGGTGCTATTGCATTTTTAGGATTGTTTTTAGGTATTATATTAACGATTGTGTTGTCTCGCCGTAAGCGCTACCAAGGCTGGGCATAACACGACAACTTAATTAGTCGCATAAAAAAAGCATCATTAGATGCTTTTTTTATGCCTGCAGTTTATATTACAAATCTAGGCGCAGACCCGGATCTTGTTTTATTTTTTCAATTACCATGTAGGTGTGATGCGTTCCCACTCCAGGTATATCAACTAAGTCGCCAAGCACTTGCCTGTACTCGTCCATGTTTGATACCCTGATTTTCAGCAAGTAGTCGTAGCCACCAGCAACCATGTCGCACTCCACTACTTGCCTAATTTTTAAAATGTGTTCTCTAAACACTTTAAATACCGCGGTATTTGAAGTCACCAGCGACACTTGTACATGTGCAACTAAGCTTTGATTAAGCTTGGCTTCGCTAAGCTTTGCAACATAGCCTTCAATATAGCCTTCTTGCTCTAAACGCTTTACACGATCAAGACAAGGGCTGGGGCTTAAATTAACCTGCTTTGCGAGGTTAACATTTGAAATTCTGCCGTTCTGTTGCAGAACGTCTAAAATAGCTAAATCGATACGATCAAGCAGGCGTAATCTATTTGGACTCGTCATAACAGAACTTTATACGGATAAGTAGAAAATATGCCCTGTAAATTAGCGTAAAACGCCAAATTTAACCAGCATATTCTGCTGAATTTTAATTAGAATGCACGCCTTACACCAACGAATATTTAGTGGTAATTAATTTTACCTTAAGTTTTAACACTCCTGAGGGTTGCTTATGTTATTCAATAGCGATTTGACAACGACTTGTCCAATTCGACAAAAAATCCGTGACTTCTACCGCATCGACGAAAATGCGGTTATCGATCATATTTTACCACTTGCTGAAGTAGGTGTTAAAGCACGAAGTCGTGCCTGGGAAAGAGCTCGCCAAATTGTTTTAAATATTCGTAAAGACCAAGATGGTCAAAGCGGTGTTGATGCACTATTAAATGAGTTTTCACTCTCTAGTGAAGAAGGCGTAGTATTAATGTGCTTAGCCGAAGCCCTGCTTCGCGTACCAGACAAAGCAACTCAAGACACATTAATTCGTGACAAATTAGCAAAGGGCGACTGGAGCTCTCATTTAGGCAGCAGCGATTCGTTATTTGTTAACGCATCGTCTTGGGGTCTATTAGTAACCGGTAAAATGGTTAACTACACAGATAAAACCAAAGAACAGCAATTTGGTATGCTTAAAAAAACCATAGGTCGTTTAGGCGAGCCGGTTATTCGTAAATCAGTAAACTTTGCGATGAAAATTATGGGTAAGCAATTCGTTATGGGTCGTACCATTGACGAAGCGATAGTACGTGCTGCCGATAAAGAACAAAAAGGCTATGTATATTCATACGACATGCTAGGCGAAGGCGCGCGCACCATGAAAGATGCGCAGCGTTACTTTGACAGCTACATGAACGCGATTCATGCTATTGGTAAAGCGGCAAATGGCCGTGGCCCAATAAAAAGCCCAGGCATTTCAGTTAAGCTTTCTGCTATTCATCCTCGTTATGAGTTTACGCATAAAGAACGCGTAATGGCCGAGATTGTGCCTAAGCTTAAAGAGCTTGCGCTAGCAGCTAAACAATATGATATTGGCTTTACTGTTGACGCTGAGGAAGCAGACCGTTTAGATATTTCTTTAGATGTAATTGAAGCGGTATTTAGTGATGACGACCTAGCAGGTTGGAACGGCTTTGGTTTAGCGGTTCAAGCGTATCAAAAACGCGCTATATTTGTAATTGAATGGCTAACTGAACTTGCAACCCGTGTGGGTCGTAAAATGATGGTGCGTTTAGTTAAAGGCGCTTATTGGGACACTGAAATAAAAACCACACAACAAGATGGTTTAGAGCATTTTCCGGTATTTACTCGCAAAGCAACCACCGACGTGTCTTATAAAGCGTGTGCCATGAAAATGCTCGAAGCACGTGATGTACTTTACCCACAGTTTGCTACCCATAATGCCTACTCAGCAGCAACTATATTAGAAGTAGCTAAAGGTGATAACACCGGTTTTGAATTCCAACGTTTACACGGTATGGGCGAATCTTTATTTGACCAAATCGTTACCGAGGAAAAAATTCAGTGCCGCGTATACGCACCAGTGGGCCAACACGAAGACCTGCTGGCTTACTTAGTACGCCGTTTATTAGAAAATGGTGCTAACTCATCGTTTGTTAATGCCATTGTAGATACCACTAAGCCGGTTGAGTCACTATTACCTGACCCGGTAGAAACACTGCAAGGTTTACGTAATAAATACAATACGCAAATTAAAATGCCAATTGACTTATATGGCGCCGAGCGTGCCAATTCAAAAGGCATGGATTTAACCGATATAAACGTGATCACTCCGTTTAAAGAAAACCTTGATCTGTGGTTTAACGAGCACTTAATTGAGCCAAGCCAAGTACCTGAGGGCTCTGTGGCAGTTAAAAACCCGGCAAACCACAAAGAAGTAATTGGCCATATAAAACTGCAATCTAGCGATGAAATGCAAATTTTGCTAGCCAACGCAGAAAGCGCTTTTGAATCATGGTCACAAACATCGGTAAAAGAACGTGCTAATTTATTACGCCGTGTTGCCGATATTTTAGAGCGTCATCATGACGAACTAGTGGCTATTTGTATTAAAGAAGCCGGTAAAATAGCTAAAGATGGTATTGATGAAGTACGCGAAGCGGTTGATTTTTGTCGTTACTACGCAGCCCGCGCTGAAGAGCTATCGCAAGATGAGCGCTTTGAAGCTCGTGGTGTTATTTTATGTATTAGCCCATGGAACTTCCCGCTAGCTATTTTCTTAGGCCAAGTAGCCGCTGCCATTGTGACCGGTAATACCGTTATTGCAAAACCAGCTGAGCAAACCAGCCTAATTGCGCTGCGTGCCATTGAACTTATGCTGTCGGTAGGTTTACCAGAGCATGTTGTGCAAGCGGTAATAGCCCGCGGTAGTGACGTAGGTAAAACAATTGTTCCGGATGAACGCGTTCAAGCAATTATGTTTACTGGCTCGACTGAAACAGGCACGCTTATTTCACAAACACTCGCGGCGCGTAGCGATATTCAAGTACCGTTAATTGCTGAAACAGGCGGCCAAAACTGTATGATCGTTGACTCAACAGCACTCCCTGAGCAAGTGGTTGACGATGTCATTAGTTCTGGTTTTCAAAGTGCTGGGCAACGCTGTTCAGCGTTACGTGTATTATTTATTCAAGAAGACGTTGCCGATGGCATAATCGAAATGCTTAAAGGTGCACTGGCTGAATTACATATAGGCGACCCATCGTTACTATCTACTGACGTAGGCCCGGTAATTGATGAAAAAGCGCTGAAAAGCTTAAACGATCACGTTGAGTACTTAAAAGGTAATGCGACATTACATTACGAGTGTAAAATTCCAGATAACACAGTAAATGGTGCGTACTTCTTTGCTCCTCGCTTATACGAAATAAAAGACTTATCGGTACTTAAGCGTGAAGTATTTGGCCCATGTGTACACGTTATACGCTTTAAATCGAGCGAACTAGACAGTGTTATGGATCAAATAAACAACACAGGTTACGGCTTAACTATGGGCGTGCATTCGCGCATTGAAGAGCGCTGTGAATACCTAGCTAAAATGTCGCGTGCAGGTAACGTATACGTTAACCGTAATATGATTGGCGCTATTGTTGGTGTGCAACCATTTGGTGGCCGTGGTTTATCTGGTACTGGCCCTAAAGCCGGCGGCCCTAACTACTTACAACGTTTAGTAAAAGAAAAAGCATCACCAGAAAACGTGCAAATGACCAATCTAACGCCAGACGAGCTGGATTTACACCACTACAGCGGTGCAAACGAGCAAGTAGAAAAGCTAATGATTAACTCTATGCGCGATGAAAAAATTTGGCGCTCAACACCACTAAACGACCGTGTCTCTGCGGTGCGTCAATTGCTTGCTAAAATAGCCACAGTTGAAATTATTGACGACTTAGCAGACGATTTAGCACTAACACTTGCCGATGCACGTGCACAACTTAATCGCTTAGAAAAGCACATGCGTAAATTTACTACATTACCAGGGCCAACGGGTGAGTCTAATACATTGCACCTTGAAGCACGTGGTTGTGTTGTATGTTACGCCGATAAGAGCACATCGTTTAACTTTTGGGCATTATCGATCATTACTGCAATTGCTGCGGGTAATACGGTAATTACTGTTGCTTCTGAAATATTTTATGAAGAAGCGGTTGCCTTTAGAGATAAATTTATTGCCACCGGTGTTGCCGAAGGCGTGTTCCAAGTAGCTAAACCAAATCAGTTACAAGCTATATTGGCACATCCGCACTTAGCCGGCGCTGTGGTTGCAGCACGCTCTTCTCGCTTTGGTTATTTCAGCCAGCAGCTAGCGCAGCGTAAAGGTGCTATTTTGCCAGTGATCAGCTCTGAATATTACGATACGCTTATTAAACGTTTAGTAACTGAAAAAACCATCAGTATAGATACAACGGCATCGGGTGGTAATACATCGCTGATGACGCTTGTTGAAGATGATGAGTAACTAGTTTAGCACTAATTACTTATTCGTATGAAAAGGCACCTTAGGGTGCCTTTTTTACTATGTTAATTGTAATATTTTTGTTACTTTAACCAGTAGAATACTTATATGAAGTGAATTAAATTGAAAGTCATTCCAATTTCGCAGTTATTACCTGGCATGTTTGTACAAAGCGTAACAAAGCAAACCGGACGTATTAAAATAAAAAGCCAAGGCTGGGTTAAAACCCAGGCAGGCATCGATAAGTTAAAAAATGTCGGTATTTTAGAAATTGAAATAGATCCAGATAAAACCCTCATCGAATCAGTGCCTGAGAAAGAGCCTGCCAATACACCTTCCCCTGTTGCAAAGCGCGATCCTTGGCAAAAAACGCACAGTGCTGAACAAGAAATGGGCAAAGCTAAAAAGCTCTACGATGAAGCTAAATCTCTACAAATTAAAGCATTTAAAGATATAAAAGCAGGCCGAGATATAGACATAGCGCCTTTTAGAGATCTTGCTAGTGGTTTTATGGATTCGGTATTTAGAAATCAAGATGCACTTGCTTGTCTTACTCAAATGCGCCAAAAAGATGCCTACCTGTTAGAGCACTCTATTAATGTTTCTATTTTAATTAGTATTTTTGCCAAGCATTTGAATATAGATAAAGATATTATTGAACAGCTAACTACTGGCGCGCTACTGCATGATATTGGCAAAATAAAAATTCCTGATGCAGTACTCAATAAGCCGGGACGTTTTACTGATGAAGAATTTACAATAATGAAAAATCATGCGCGCTTTAGTAAAGAAATTTTACAAGCTGCAGGGCTCAAAGGTATAGCTGTTGATATTGCCGGTATGCACCATGAACGCTTAGATGGTAAAGGCTATCCGTTTGGTAAAAAAGGCGATGAAATAAGCCAGTATGTGCGTATGGCGTCAATTGTTGACGTGTATGATGCACTCACAGCTGAGCGCGTTTATAAAGCGGGTATGGAGCCGATAAAAGCCTTTAAAATATTAAAAGAAGGTTGCCCTGATAGTTTTGATAGTGAGTTATTAACTAAATTTATTCAGTGTATCGGTATTCACCCGGTAGGCACACTGGTTAAGCTCTCGAGTCAAAAAGTGGGACTGGTGACACAGAGCAACCCTGCCAGCCCACTAAAGCCCGTTGTTAAAACTTTCTATAGTGCAAAGCATGGGCGCTACACCCAAGTGCAAGACATAGATTTAGCACATAAAAAAAGCCAAGATACACTTGAGTCGGCAGTTAAAACTGACGAATACAAAATTGACTTACAACGCTTTTATAAAAATTCAATTTTACCCTAATTAGCCGCTATTGCGGCCAATCTTGTAGCGCCTTTAAGCTAAATTCGTAGCCGTCAAAATCAAGTACGCTTTGCTCTGGTGTTATTTCTCGCACTGTTAATGCACCTATACTATCGCCCTCAAAAAGCTCGCGACCATTGAGCTTGATCCAACGCTTATCGAGTGCAGAGGAATATATATGCGCCTGATATTTAAGTGGCGGTAACATGGCTTGCAATCCATCTGGCAACAGCTCTATTGGTTGCACTCGTGATGAGCTGCGCGTTGCTTGCGTTACTTCGTAGTTTTGTGTTTTTTCTGTATCTTGAATAGCTTGATCAAAAGCTGTTTCTAGTAATGTTGGGTTCTTTGCAAGCGTAGGTCTTTTAGTTTTTTGTGCTGTAGAGCCTTGCGAATCGAGCGGTTTACCAAGCACTTTATACTTACTTAAATCAAGCGATGCCGATGAAGGCATATTTGTTTGAGGTTGCTGCCCAGCAGCTTGTGTTGCCTGGTTACTAGTTTGATTGAAGCTGGACTGATTATAATGTGGTTGTGAATATCCCTGCTGATTAATTGCGCCTTGCCCATACGTACCCTGAGTAAAACTATTTTGCGGATTTAGGTTTTGCTGAAGTGTGGCTTGATTTTCCATTATTGGAATATATTGCCCTTGTGGCGTAAGTAACATTTGTACAATACCACTGGGGGTTTGTACATACACTAACTGACCTTGAATTGAAGTTGCTGTATTTACTGCGTCTGGCGGGGCCGTTTTTGACGCTGATGATTGCGCCGCTAATACAGCTATGTTTTGCTCTGCACTTTGTAATTTTGCTGTATTATCTATATCCGATTTGGTTGTTATTGTTGGTTCTTTATCGGCATTAGTATTTTTTAATATTGCTGTAGTGCTAACTTGCTCATTATTACTATTAAATGAGCTGTTTTGTAGCCATTTTCCACTAACAAAACCACCAGCAACACTAAAGCTAACCGCTAAGCTGCCACCAATCACAAACGCCAAGCGGCGGTATCGCACTAGAGACTGTTGTTGTTTAGCCTGCTGTGCCTGTAAGTCATACTGCTCGGCGCTTATATCGGCTTGTTGCGATTGCTTTAACGCATCTAATAAATAAGACATTAATCACCTAACTATAAAATAAATGAAAGCCCTAAGCCTGCTGCAAATAAAGCAACAAAAGCAGAGCAATATAGCCAATATGGCACGGTTTTAGGTGGCGTATTATTAGCCGCAATAAAATCGGGTGGTAATGATTCCTGAGCAGATTTTTTTATAATCTCGCTATCTATTGTTAATTGCTGTTTTGCAAATGCCCCTACTAACGCCCGCTCACACACTAAGTTCATTAATCGTGGCACGCCACCGGTAAGTTGATGAACGCTTTGCATTGCTTCCAACGAAAAAATACCTTTATCACAGCCTGCAATATGTAAACGATGCTTAATGTATGCCACCGTTTGTCCTTGTGTTAAAGGCAGTAAGTGATAGCGAGCTGTTATACGCTGTGCAAGCTGCCTTAACTCATTTCGTTTTAATAATACTTGCAGCTCAGGTTGCCCCACCAGCACTATTTGTAATAGCTTTTTATGATCGGTTTCTATGTTGGTTAGTAGGCGCAGTTGTTCTAGTACATCGGGAGCAAGTAACTGCGCTTCGTCAATAATAAGTATGGTATGCCCACCCGCTTTATTATTTGCTTCTAAGTGCTTTTTTATAACATCGGTAAGGCTTTTTAAACTCGCATTTTGTGCATCATAATTAATTTTAAGCTCATCACAAATACTCGCCAAGAGCTCAAGCTCTGATAATGCCGGATTATGGATCATCGCAACTTGAGTATTCTCTGGCAGTTTTTCTAGCATACTGCGAGTAATGGTTGTTTTACCGGTACCCACTTCGCCGGTTAATAATACAAAGCCGCCGTCTTCACCTAGTCCATAGGTAAGGTGCGCTAACGCTTCTTTATGTCGCTCACTTAAAAACAAATAATGGGGATTAGGCGAGATTGAAAAGGGTTTTTCATGCAAACCAAAATAGCTTAAATACACCTGAGTATTCCTTGGTAAATAAATCCCCTCCATAATGGCAAAAAAAGAGCCTTAGTGACAACACTCAGGCTCTTTTATTATTGAAATAACGTAAATTAATGTAAAAAGCACTGCTTTCAACTTAGCTGTGCATTTACTTATATTGGATTATTTTTCGTAACGCATTAAGCGCAAATAAACACTACTGGTTTTAGCGTGCAAACTATTTAATCCACTGTCAAACTGATAAACCCAAGCAGAATTAATCGTATTTACACCTGAGGTATTGGTCCAATAGTTTTGTAGCTTTGTGCCCAAAAACACCGATTCGTTAATACTTGGCTCTGTACATCTGTGTTCAATAATACTTGCTAACTCTTTAATATTTGGTACTTGCCAGTCATTATAACTTGCCGTTGTATCGTTAACTGCGCCTCGCAATGCAGCTTGCCAGGTTAATGATGGTGTAGAGCCTTCGCATGTTGCTGTAGCATTGTTATACACTTGTCCGTAACTACAACGCTGCCACATTAAACCTGTTTTGCTATCTGACACTGTGCCATCGGGATTTATTGTAAATCGCTCTGTTGGTGTTGTTTGCGTAACAGAGTCATAACAAACCCCAGCTATTACGTTAAAGCTTAAACTCATTGCCGCAAATGTAGTTATTAATTTAAATTTCATATACTTCCCCTAACGGCTTCTAACTAAACGAACATAAGCAATATTACCTTTTGGATAAGCAAGGTCATTACCATCGCTCATATCTATAATATAAGCTTGCGATAAACTGGTGCCATCAACCGCTGTTTGAGAGGTCCAATAACGCAAGTGACCCAGTAAACTAACCGCAGGCGTATTAGGGAAAATACTCTTATCTATTAATACATTTTGCCCTTGCTTGCCATAATCTACTAAGCTTAGTAGCTCGGTGTAAGTGGGTACTCGCCAATTTGTGCCACCACAAAAATCTAGCGCATTTACTTCTTGTATATAGCTTTGCAATCCGCAATCAGTATTGCTTGGGCAACTGGAGTTAGCTGCGCCTCTTGCTCCGCCTACTTGAGGAATAGCAGATTCAGTAAGGTACCATGTATAAAGATTTTGCCCATCGCGTAATGTAGTGTTAGGTACCACACCTGACACAGGGCTTTTAACCTCCCACACTAAACCGGTTACGTTGTCGCGAATACAACTAAAATTTGGTGCGTCATCAGCCACTTCATCGGCAAACTCATTTAGTTTGGTGTAATCAAACGCTAAATTACCTTGCCCTACTTTGGCTAAACGATTCGCAAAGCTGTCTCGACCAAGTTCAGCATCTTGATTTGGAAAATCTTTACTAACACAGTTTATACGTTGAGTATTGTTGTAACACTCCCCTACACCTGTATCGTTTATTAACCCAAGCGCTTTAGGTGCAACATCTACAAATACACTATCGTTTGCGGTGCGCCCTTTTGAATCAGTAACCATTACTTCAAAGCTTAAAGTGGCGTTAGTGTCTATGTCTGAGGCATAAAAAGTAGTAATACATTGATTGCTATTAGCGAATGTTTCCGCTTTGCCGGTTAGTTGTTGCCAGTCACATTTATAAGTACTGGTTGCGGCAGCGCTGTTACTTGCATCTAAGGTTACTTTATCAAACTCGCTAACTTGCTGATCAGCCCCGGCATTGGCAATAACAACTTGCGCTGTTTTATTTAAAGTCATGTCATATTCAGAGGTTGACTCTCCCCCTTCATCATCGGTAACCGTTAATGACCACTTTAAATTTGTATGGTTTTCAAGCAGTGGATGGCTAAAGCTTAAGGTAGAATTAGTAAAACTATTAATATTGAGGGCTGGTCCTGATATTAATTGCCACAAGTAGCTATTAATTTGACCATTTGTATCTGGATCTGTTGAGTCTGCTGCGCTTAGCGTTACGGTATCGTTATAAACCGATGGCAATACTTGCGGTGCTGTTTGAGTAATTACAGCTTGGGGTAATTGATTGTTTGAAGTAATAAAAATACTAATATCGTCATGTACTAAACCACCACCGGTTGTTTGATAGCTTACTCTGAGCACCAGTTCACTGTCTGCTTTTACATCTGGCGCGGTAATAGTTTGCACTGCACCATCGAGCGGAAATCCATCAACAATGGGGCCGCTTACGCGCTGCCAAGTAAACGTACCCTCGGTAGGTGAGCCTTTTGCAGTAATAGTAAAATCGGTTTTTTCAATAATTTGCAAATCGTTACCTGCAAATACTGAAGCTTGAGTGTTATCACCATCATCAGAGCTCCCCCCACCTCCGCATGCAGCCAATAGCCCACACGACAATAACGGGATTAACGCAATTGCTCTCATACTAAGCACCTTTTTATATCAAAAAATAATTAATAATTATTTAAAGCAATAAAAGTGCCACTAAGTACTATAAATAACTATCTTGATGAATACGTACAAATAACTTAGTACCTATTTTACTGTAATCAACCTTGTATTCCCGCCCATCAAGGGCTTGAATAAATAACAATCGTTTTTCTTCGCCAAACACATCGGCGCTACCAACATAAACAACTTCTAAGTAACGCTCTTTTGCGTCACGGCGGTTTTTTGGCAGCTCTTCTTTAAATGGTTCTAAGCCATTTTGGGTCACTTTAATTCGAGGGTGGATCTCAGAATTAACAATGACTAAATCAAGTTTTTTGTCTTTATGTATTATGGTATTACGACCACTTTTTAAAAAAGCTCTTTCTTGGCTCATTATTATTCCTACTGCCGCGTTTTAATTACTTACTTGCGACGCTATAAATTTAAGGGGTTCGCGCTGCCATGCATTTAAGTTAGCACTAAATTCCCAAATATTTCTATCTAATACACTCGCTGGTAATAATAGCTCATAGCCTGTTAGTAACTGCAAATGCTTAGCCCTGTTGGCAAACATTGCTATTAACCCATTATAGCTAATTCCATTTTTAGATCTATATTGTGTATCCTCTACCAGCCATTCTGATGGGCAATCGCCATTTTTGCAATTCTTTTGAATTAGTTGCATAAATAAATGACGCTGCTCTATCAATAATTTCCCTGCGATTCTTGGGGCTAAACCCGTTAAAAACTCATCCATATCGTTTACCTTAATTCCCACCACGTTAAGCTCTAAGTACTCAAGCCCTACTGCTATTTTGGGTATTCCGCTTGATTTAAAATTACTATGAGCTAAATGCCAAACACCATATTTGTGCTGATAAGTTAACTGCTCAGTGGTTAACACTAAGCTATAAAATGGCTCTTGGGTTTTAAAAAAACCAATTGTTATTGCTGCAATACACAAACTAACTAAAAAAATTTCTAGAATGCTAATTTCACCAGGGCGTAATAAATTAAACAGCATAATGAATAACAAACCAATCGCACCAACAATTAATACTTCTATGCCATGCTTAGCTCCCTGCGCACGATACTTAATTTGCATAGCGTTAAACTCATCCATATTGATAATAAACACTGTAAAAAATGAACATAATAATGCCCCACAATGCTATTTTTCTGAGCATTAAACATTTTTTGCACGACGTATTTAACTTCATAAAATACCTTTTAAAGCTCAAGCATGAGTTTATTTAATTAATTATTATAACTTTTACGCTTAATTCACAAATTAATGGGACATAATACCGCCTTTTCTCGGTGTTATTTCGTACAATAGTTATAATTTATTTTTTGGTATTAAAGCAATGTACTCAAGACAATCAGGTAGAGCTCTTTTTCCATTTATTATTACGCTACTCGTAATATTTAGCGTTTATTTATATTTACCCGCTAGCCAAGGTGAACAAGCAGATTTTTCACAAATGGCCACGCAAGTGTCTGCTCACACTGTTACCTCGCAAGAAAATGCAGTAATGATTGAAGCTATTGGTAGCGCTCGCGCTAACCAAGCTGTATATATTACCAGCGCACAAAGTGATTACGTGACTAATATTTTCTTTGAAGATGGCGACCTAGTTAGCAAAGGCCAAAAGCTAGTACAACTGCAAAGCCAACAAGAACAAATTGCTGTAAAAGAGCTAAATATTAATTTACGCGAAGAAAAACGCCAACTCGATAGACTTACCGAACTTTCACGTTCTCAGTCAACAGCAAAATCGTTACTTGAAGAGCAATTATCACGAGTTGATGCCACCCAAGCACAATTAGAAAGCGCTAAAACCAAGCTAGCTGAAATGACCATTACCGCGCCATTTTCTGGCATGTTGGGCAAGCGTGAAATATCGATTGGTGCCTATGTAAATAACAGTTCAATTATTACCACCCTCGATGACATAAGTATCATTAAAGTAGACTTTAAAGTACCTGAAAAATATTTAGCGCAATTAGCTACCGGCATGAAAGTGCTCACTCAAAATGATGCTTATCCAGATCAAACCTTTATCGGTAAAGTAACGCATATTAGTTCGCGTATTGACTCGGTAACGCGTAGCGTAGAAGTAACCGCCAGCTTTGCAAATAATTCAGGTTTGCTTCGCCCTGGTATGCTACTTAAAACAGCGTTAGAGCTAAGTAGTAACCAAGCATTAATGGTTCCAGAAAAAGCAATTATTCCGCTACAAGACAAACATTACGTATTTCAAATTTTGGACGGTGTTGCTAATCGTGTTGAAGTGCATATTGCGGGCAGAAATAACGGCTGGGTTGCTGTTGATGAAGGCTTAGCCGATGGTGAGCAAATTATAACTGAAGGGCTAATAAAAATTCGCTCTGGCAGTAAAGTTAGCGTGAAGGGATAACCCGTGAAAATTACCGATATTAGCGTTAAACGCCCTGTTTTTGCGATTGTAATAAACCTACTTTTACTCACCTTTGGGCTCGTTGCTTTTAGCATGCTGCCACTGCGTGAGTACCCTGATATTGAAACACCTATTGTTAATATTAGTACCGAATATACAGGTGCTTCTGCAGAGATTATAGAAACCAAAATAACCCAAGTCATCGAAAACCGTATCTCGGGTATTGAAGGCATTAAAAGTATTAACTCATCGAGCCGTAATGGCCGCTCCAATATTACGATTGAGTTTGATATTAAGCGCGATATAGATGCTGCATCTAACGATGTGCGTGAACGTGTTGCCCGCGCCGCAGATAGCCTACCTGAACAAGTTCGCCCGCCTGAGGTGTCTAAGTCTAACAGCGATGAAAGCCCTATTGTATGGTTTGTGCTAAACAGCGAAACCATGAACTCAATGCAATTATCTGATTACGCACAGCGTTTTATTGTTGATCGCCTAGCCGTAGTTGATGGTGTGTCTAACGTACGCATTGGTGGTGAGCGAAAATACGCCATGAAAATTTGGCTAAACCGCCAAGCAATGGCTGCTCGCGGTATTACTGCGAGCGATATAGAACAAACACTACGCACCGAAAACGTAGAGTTACCCGCTGGCGAAATTGAATCGGTTGACCGTGACTTTACTGTACGTACAGCCCGCAGTTATAAAGATCAGCGCGACTTTCAAAACCTAGTAATAAAACGCGGTGATGACGGTTACCTAGTACGCTTAAGTGAAGTGGCTGATGTACAACTAGAAGCCGCCGATGACGAGAGTTTATTTCGTGGTAATGGCCGCAATATGATTGGTTTAGGCATTGTAAAGCAAGCTAAAGCCAACACCTTAACTGTGGTTGATAACGCCCGCGCCGAACTTGAAAAAATAAAACGTAACCTACCCGAAGGAACCACTATAGAGGATAGTTACGACTCATCTATTTTTATAAAAGAATCGATTAATGAGGTATACAGCACCCTTGCTATTTCTATGGGCTTAGTTGTATTAATTATTTTTATATTTTTAGGTAATATTCGTGCCACCTTAATCCCTGCAGTTACTGTGCCGGTGGCGTTAGTGGGTAGTTTTATGTTTTTACTCGCTATGGGTTATTCCATTAACTTACTTACTTTACTTGCACTGGTACTAGCAATCGGCTTAGTGGTTGATGATGCCATTGTTATGTTAGAAAACATTCATCGCCGCATAGAGCTTGGCGAGCCTCCTTTATTGGCCGCTTATAGAGGCGCGCGCGAAGTGGGCTTTGCAATTATTGCCACCACTTTAGTGCTTATTTCGGTATTTGTACCCTTAGTATTTATGGATGGCCGTATTGGTGCTTTATTTACTGAATTTGCTATGGCGGTAAGTGCCGCAGTGTTTTTCTCAAGTATTACAGCACTTACTCTTTCACCTGCGTTATGTTCTAAAGTATTAAAAGCCTCTGAAAAAGAAAGTAAATTTAGCCAGTCGATGAACCGCTTTTTTGCTAAGGTAGAGCTTAGTTATCGTAACTCACTTGCCTCTAACATGACCCGCAAATGGGGCTTAATGATCAGCTTATTATTAGCTGGCTTTGTTAGTTATTCATTATTTACTCAAATACCCTCTGAGCTAACACCTAAAGAAGACCGTGGTACCTTTTTTGTTATGATGAGCGGCCCTGAAGGCGCCAGTTATGAGAACAATGCCGCTAACATGAGTAAAATTGAAGATCGCTTAATGCCTTACTCTGAATCTGGTGAGCTAAGCCGCGTACTTGTGCGCGTACCAGGCTGGGGCGGCAGTGGCGGTGTAGCAATTGTAGGTATGGCCGATTGGGACAAACGCCAACGTTCTACCTGGGAAATAATGGACGAAATAAGCACTAAACTGCAGGAAGTTACCGACGTGCGAGCCTTTGCTATTATGCGCCGAGGCATTGGCGGCGGTGGTTCATCACGCCCAATCGAGTTTGTACTACAAGGTAACGATTACGCACAACTAGCCGATTGGCGCGACCGTATTATAGAGCGCGCTGAGAAAAATCCAGGACTGGTTAGAATCGATCATGATTACAAAGAAACATTCCCACAGTTTTTAGTCAGCATAGATAAAAACAAAGCGGCCGATTTAGGTATTTCTGTATCTGATGTAGGGCGTACACTCGAAACTATGCTAGGTCAGCGTCGTGTTACTACTTTTATAGATCGCGGCGAAGAGTACGACGTTATTTTAAAAGGCACTAAAGAAGACTTTGCCAACCCTACTGATATATCAAACATTTATCTTAAATCACGCAGTGGCGAGCTAGTCCCGCTTGATAGTTTAATTAGCTTAAAAGAAGAAGCTACCGCATCGCGCTTAAACCGCTACAACCGTATGCGTGCAATTACCTTAAGCGCCAACTTAGCCGATGGTTATACACTTGAGCAAGCACTTAACTTTTTAAACAAAGTGGCCATGGAAGAAAACGACATAGATGGCGCGATTGACTACAAAGGCGAATCGCAGTTGTTTTATGAAGGTGCTTCGGCCATGACCTACGTGTTTATTTTAGCACTTACGGTTACCTTTTTAGTACTAGCGGCACAGTTTGAAAGCTTTATGCACCCTTTTGTAATAATGCTTACCGTACCCCTTGGCTTAATGGGTGCTATGTTTGGCTTGTGGGCCACAGGACTTACGCTCAATATTTACAGCCAAATAGGTATTGTGATGCTCATAGGGTTAAGTGCTAAAAACGGCATATTAATTGTTGAGTTTACTAACCAACTACGCGACAAAGGCGTAGAGTTTAGCGAAGCTATTTTACAAGCCGCTACGCAGCGCCTACGCCCTATTATTATGACCTCATTAACCACTGTAATGAGTGCGGTACCTCTGGTTTTAGCCTCGGGCCCGGGTGCAGAAAGCCGTATGGTAATTGGTGTTGTAGTGTTTACCGGTGTTGTTGTATCAACCCTACTGACTCTGTTTGTAGTACCTGCTGCTTACTATGCACTTGCGCGCAATACACAGTCACCTGAGTTTTTGCAGCAAAAACTTGATAAACAAGCCGCTAAAAAGCCATTCGAAGAGATCTAACCTCCTAATAGCGTCGTAACCTTGTTGTTACGACGCTTTAGACTTATGCTCTGCATAATCTAAACTTACAGCTATTTTGGAGTATTTATGAGTTCAACAACGCAAGTCGCTACCTTTGGTGGCGGCTGTTTTTGGTGTATAGACGCCGCATTTAGACGAGTGAACGGCGTATTAAATGTAAGCTCGGGTTACACTGGTGGCAACACAGACACTCCTACCTATAAGTCAGTATGCTCAGGCACTAGCGGCCATGCAGAAGTAGTGCAAATTGAATTTGACGACACTATTATTAGTTTTGAAGTATTACTAGCAATGTTTTTCACTTTGCACGATGCCACCCAGCTCAACCGCCAAGGTAACGATATAGGCACACAATACCGCAGTGTTGTGTATTATCACAACCAAACACAGCTAACACTTACTAACGCGGTGATCGCTCAATTACAAAACCAGGTAAGCGAGCCAATAGTGACTGAGGTTAGCCCTGCCACCACGTATTATCCAGCAGAGCATTACCATCAAGATTATTACAACGAAAACCCAAACCAAGGCTATTGCAGTATTTTAATTACCCCTAAATTGCATAAATTCGAAACCGAATTTAAAGAGTTTTTAGCTGAGTAAACCCATTTTGTAACGCACAAAAAAGCTCGCTAATTTAGCGAGCTTTTAAGTTTAAGCTACGTAGCACATATTAAAACTGGTATGCAGCACCAATAAATAAGCGTCGGTCAGCGGTGTTATAGTAATAAAATTCATCATTTATATAATCGCCATCTAAATCAATACCATAGGCATCAACTTCATCGTACTGCTTATCAAACAGGTTTTCGACCCGTAAAGAAAAGCTTAACTGCTCAGTTGCTTGATAGTTACCGACTAGGTTCCATAATGTATATGAAGATAAATCTGTTAATTTACCTTTCCTATCGCCACGATACTGCAAATCGATACCCGCATCAAAATCTCCCCACCCTTTATTTAAAGACCAGTTAAAGGTATTTTTTGATACATAAGCTAACTCTTGGCCCGTTTCTAAATCTTCTGCAGATAAGTAAGTGAAGTTAAATGCATGCTCAAAACCCATTAGTTGTTGCGAAAAGCTAAACTCAATGCCTTCATGGCGCGCTTCGTTTATATTTGTTGGCTGCCAAGGGCCTGCAGGTGTTGGTGCCCACGCTATTTTATTGTCAAAATCATTACGGAAAATAGACACTTCTAAAGCAATATCTTGATAACTTAACAACAAACCTAATTCTTTATTCTCAGACGTTTCTGGTTTTAGGTCTGGGTTACCTGAACCTGGAAAATAAATATCATTAAAGGTAGGCGATTTAAAGCCCGTGCTTTGACTTGCTCTAAACGTAGCAAACTTATTTAAATGATAACCTACCGCTGCTGTATACGTGGTTTTATCACCAAATTGTTGGTCATGATCTTGGCGAACTGCGATATTAGCTAAAACCGTATTATCATCGTAATACGCACCTAAAAAGCCAGCAAAAACCTCACGGCTATCTTTATCATAATTACCTGCGTTGGTTTCTATTTTATCTTTGTACCAGTTCAAGCCACCATTAATATTAAGCTCATCTGAGACAATATACTGCCCAGTATAATCAATTTGATTTCGCTTAGTTTCGTACATACTAACCACACCTTCACTGGTGTTATCTTGGCTATCGCTAGAAAATGCGAATGCTATATGGTGTATTTGATTTTCGTAGCTTTTATTCCACCCTAATGATACTTGGTAGTTTTCAAAATCATTACTTTCATCACTGCTGTCTGCTGCACTGTACTGATTATCATAACGAGCATAACCTTCATTATACTGAGTTTGTACGGTTAGCTTGCCTAAATAGTCATCGTTATAAGCGATATTGAAGCCAATATTTTTGTTCTCATAAGCGTCTTCATCTGGTGCATGGTTTTGCAGTACATCAAAACCATCGGTTTTTTCAATTCCAGCGTTAAATGATGCACTTAAATCATTTATATTTGTTCCACCCGCCATTTGGTAGCTTTGATAAGCATTGCTGCCAAAAGTAGCATCTAAGCGAATATTATCAGCTTTACGAGTAATAATATTAATCACCCCAGCTAAGGCATCTGAGCCATAAACAGCAGCGCGAGAACCTTTAACAACTTCAATACGCTCAATAGTATTAAGGGCAATATTACTAATACCTTTATAGCCAAGAGTAGCCGAGCCAACTCTAACACCATCAATTAAAATAAGGGTATGGCGTGAACTTGAACCGCGTAGCGAAACACCTGAATTTTGGCCAAAGCCACCATTTGAGTTAATTTGAAAACCAGCTTGAGAAGCCAACAAACTAGGTAAGTCTCGCACATTACTTTTTTCAATATCAGCACGGTCAATTACACTAACACTGGCCAGCACATTACTAATAGGTTGTTCGAATTTATTAGCTGTAACGGTAATTTTTTCGATTGGTTGCACTGTTGCAGATACTGAAAATGAAAGTGCAGCCGAAATTGCCACACCTAGAGCGGTTTTATTTAACATGATGTCCCCTACCTTTGCCCACCGCAAAGATGTTAATAAGTAAGATTACTTCAAGGCCGGTCTCCGGACTCAGTCAACACTATAATAGCTGCTAATACTTTACCGTTGCGGGGGCAGTGTTGGGGTTATTATCGTCTTGAAAACGCACCAACTTCCCGATTATCTTGCTGTTAATTTCAATACTTTGAAACGTATACAAAGGTATTAAGCAAGCACCTTGAAAATAGGTCGCTATTGTGAGTATTTTGTTTATAAATGTCAATAGACGTCTATATAGCCAAAGTTTGATTTTTAACGATATAAACCCTCAACAATCACTGTAAAAGAGTTAGATTACATATCAAGTTACTAATAGCAAAAAAGCCAAACTTCATTGCTGTAGCTTGGCTTTTTTAACACAAATTTTTTAAAAATTAGTCTCCTAATCTCTATAATATCTGTAATCTGTTTTATTAATCGCGGAAGTTTTTAAACTGAAATGGCTGGCCTAAATCGGCGCTACGTACTACTTGCATAGCTTCTTGAAGATCATCTCGCTTTTTACCTGTTACGCGTACTTCTTCACCTTGAATGGCGGCTTGTACTTTAACTTTTGAATCTTTAATGGCTTTAACTATTTTTTTAGCCATCTCTTTTTCAATACCTTGCTTTAAACCAACGTTACGAAAAACATTTTTACCCGCTCGGCTAATATCTTGCAATTCAAGGCTTGATACATCCATACCACGCTTAGAAATTTTACTCGCTAAAATATCAAATAATTGTATAACCTGAGAGTCAGCTTCGGCTTTAAGCTTAATTACTTTATCATTTAGCTCAATCGATGCATCAACTCCTCTAAAGTCAAAGCGAGTTTCTAGTTCACGGTTTGCATTATCAACTGCGTTTTTAGCTTCGTTCATTTCTACTTCAGATACAATATCAAATGAAGGCATTGATTTCTCCTAACTATTTTATCTTAATTTTATACTTAATTTATTAAAGCGATTATAACGCTAAAACTATAAATCTTTACACTTTTATGCATCTTGTTCAGGTGCGATACTAAATTAGTTTGATATACTACGGTTTCTTTTTTAAGCGATTTTAGGATTTGTTGTGACAAGGCGTGTTTATCAAGCAATTTTTTTAATTAGTATTGTGGTGTTTACCTTTTTATTTGCGAAAGAAATAAAAGGGGTTGGCAACCTATTTCCTCATGTTGATAAAGTAGCCCACTTTGGGATATTTTTCATCCTTGCCATAATAATGGATAAAGCGTTTAAACTCCCTTTATACGCACAAATACTTTTATTAGCCGGTTACGGTGCTGCAATAGAAATAATGCAAGACGCACTTCCATATAGGCAAGCATCAATCGCAGATTTTATTGCAGATTTTGCCGGCGCAGCAAGCTACTTTATAATCAAAGCAATTTTAACCCCACGTAAAAAGAACTCTCATGGCTAAAATTCTTATTATTGGCGACGGTGCAATAGGCTTATTATTAGCCCACTTTTTAAGTGCGCAGCATAGTGTAAGCGTGTTAACCCGAAAAAGTACGAGTAACACTCGCTTTTACAGTAGTGACAACAGTGCTTCACAAAAAATAAATGCCTCTTTTATTTCATTAAATGAGCTTAATAGTTTACCTAAATTTGATGTGTTTTTATTTACGGTAAAAGCCTTTCAAGTGCAAAGCGCATTTGCACAAATAAAACAGTTTTTGCCTCAGCATTGCTCTGTTGTGCTTTCGCATAACGGGATGGGTAATGTAGAGCAGTTAAAATGTGAGCTCAATGAACACCAAGCGCTTTATTTTTTAACAACGAGTATGGCTGGGTTTAAATCAAACCAATATATAGTACAGCACACTGGTAATGGGCAAAGTATAATTGGCGGATGTAACAACTTAGGTGTTAAAAATAGCAAAATTATGGCGGATCAATTAACCGCGATCCCCCTTTTAAATGCGTCTATGAATATTGAGCAGCTACGTTTTAATAAGTTATTAGTTAACATAGCAATAAATCCGCTAAGTGCGCTACATAACATTAAAAATGGTCAGTTGCGCGAGCCTCAATATTGCTCAATTATAATTAACCTACTAACCGAAGCATGTAATATTGCTAAGGCAAAAAACCTTGATGTAACGTTAATCAATGCACTGAGCAGTGCGTATGATGTGATGGCACGTACCGCAGAGAACTTCTCATCTATGCAACAAGATGTTGCTCACAATAGAGCAACCGAAATAATGGCGATTTGTGGGTACATTAGCGAGCAAGGTAAGCTTCATAATATTAAAACCCCTTTTAACGATGAACTTTTAGCTAAAATTGCAGCAAAAAAAAGCGCGGTATAAACCACGCTTTTTAAATAGTTAACTTTTACGGGCGATATACCTTTACCGTAGTAAAGCCTTGTTCGTGTAGAATAAGCGCTTGTAACTGGCTCATTACACCTCTATCGCAATACAAGTAATAGTCTTGATCTTTTGGTAAATCACCAAACTTAGTTGCTAAGCGAAAAAACGGCAAATGCACCACTTCTATAGAATCAATTTCCAGTGGTGCTGCTTCTTCTTCCTCTGGAGAGCGAATATCAATTACCACTGCACCAGCTGGTAAATCGGCAACCGACTCAGCTTCTTTTAGTTCCTGCTTAGCTTCTACATCAATATCGCGCACATCCATTACTCGTGCGTTTTCTATTACGGTATTAAGAATATCAAAGTCGAACTTCTCTTCTTCTGCTTTTATTACTTCTATTTTAGCTTTAACAGTTGGCTTTTTAGAAATAACACCACAGTATTCCGGCATCGTTTCGGCCATTTCGGCCGTACCAATTTGACGTGCAATATTAATAATTTCTTGTTTATCGTGTTGAATTAACGGGCGTAAAATAAGGGTTTCGGTTACGCGGTCAATGACACTTAAATTTGCTAATGTTTGGCTAGAAACCTGACCAATACTTTCACCGGTTACCAAGGCTTGAATATTTAATTTTTCGGCCACTTTACTGCCTGCACGCATCATCATGCGTTTAAGCACCACACCCATTTGGCTGTTTTCAATATTCTCTAATATTTCTGCTACTACTGGTTCAAAATCAACGGTAATAAATTTAACTTTATGAGTTGAGCTGTATTTATTCCATAAGTAGTAGCTCGCTTGTTTAACACCAATTTCGTGCGCCGCACCCCCTAAATTGAAAAACAAAAAGTGCGTACGAGCGCCTTTGCGGATCATTTGATAACTGGCTACACCCGAATCAAAACCGCCAGACATAAGCGATAGTACATCTTCTTGTGTTGGCAGCGGGAAGCCTGCCATGCCAAGGTGAGTATGCGATACTATGTAAGCTTTCTCGTCTTTTATTTCAAGGCGTATCGTTACTTCTGGGTGGCTTAGCTTTACGCTTGCACCGGCAACATGCTGATTTAGTCCACCGCCCACATAACGCTCTAACTCCGTTGAAGTAAAGTCATGCTTACCAATACGTTTAGCGCGTACACAAAACGTTTTACCTTCAATGGTGTGACCAACTAATTCAATGGTTTTTTTATAAATATCGTCAAGCGTTTCAAAGCTCGTTTCGGTTACTTCTATAAACTGCACAATACCCGGAATTCGCGCTAGGCTATCAATAAAAGTGGCACGTGTTTGCTCACCTTCAAGTAGGGTAACTACTGAGATATTGTCCCAGTTGTTTCTAACTTGTACTTTTTCGTCAATACGGCGCAGTACAATCTTAATGTTATTTTCTAACACTTTGGTAAAGCGTTTACGAACCGAGCGGCTTTTGATGGCAATTTCAGGATGTAGTTTGACGATAAATTTAAGCATAGTTCACTCTTAGACTGCGGGAATTCGCGCTCCCAGGCATTGGGCGCGCGATTATAGCAAAAAAATTAACGCCTAGGAACTAAGAGCAGCCGGAATACTTGGGGCTGAGTGAGCAAGTTGCGTGTATTTTTCGCGTAACTGGTTCATTTTATCGCTACTTTTATCTGTGCTGTAGGCTCTAAATAAAGTTAATACTTTTAAAATACCATGATAAATATCTTGCTCGGCAAGTGCGCCACTGAGCCTGCGGGCTTTAATATAAGGGGTCCAAAAACTAACTGTTAATTTAAGCGTATGTGCAAGTTCGAGCGCATCTTGCTCATTAATCGCAATCATTTCACTATCACGTAAACCAAGTATTATTTTACGCACCTGCTCTAACAGCTCTAGTTGAAAATTAATATAAGCCTGCTTAAGCTGCGTATCTCGCGCCAAAATATCGCCTAAATTGTCGTAAAAAAAGTGGTAGCGCCACATCAGTTCAAATAGCGAATCTAGATATACCGTTAACTGACTAAATGCATCATCATTTTTGTTTATAGGTTTAAAGTGAGTGCTCAAGTGCTCACTATACAGCGCAAAAATATGGCGAATAATGTCTTCTTTATTTTTAAAATGGTAGTAAAGATTACCCGGGCTCATGTTTAAATGCGAGGCTATATGATTAGTTGATATCGCTCGCTCACCATGCTCATTAAACAATGAAATACTGGTGTGTATTATTTTATCCTTGGTATTCATATACTAACACTCTATTTTATTCAACAAGTTACAATTCGTACAATAAGTTGTCTAGTATAAACAAAAACAGCATAATTAAACACTCTGTGTAATAGCTTAGTCGTGACAATTAAAGCCACTTACTAGGCTGATTTGTATAAAAAACACTGTTACACTAATGCTAAAAATAATACATAGCGATACTTTATGAAAATCACTGCAATTTATCCAGGTACTTTTGATCCGCTAACTAACGGACACACAGATCTAATTCAACGTGCCTCAAAAATGTTTGATACTGTTATCGTTGCTATTGCTCATAACCCCAGTAAACAGCCTTGCTTTAGCCTTGATGAGCGTGTAGCTCTAGCTAATACTCTTTTAACTCATATAGATAATGTAAAAGTGATAGGATTTTCAGGTTTACTTGCTGATTTGGCACGCGATCACAATGCTAATGTATTAATTAGAGGCATAAGAGCGGTTTCTGATTTTGATTATGAATTTCAGCTAGCGAATATGAATCGACGCCTAAACCCAGATTTAGAAAGTGTATTTTTAACCCCGTCAGAGCGAAATTCGTTTATTTCGTCAACCTTAGTAAAAGAAGTGGCACGCCATAATGGTGATGTAAGCGAATTTGTAGACCCTATTGTAATGGCTGCACTTAATAAAAAGCTAGGTTGCAGCTACAGTAAATAAGCTAACGAGCGCATTACTTAAGTGCGCTAGCTCTATGCATATAGCGCGCTTTAACTTGGTTACATACCCATACTAGGCCTAAAAAATCTTTATTTATAATTAATACTAGCACCATCAATAAGTCAACAACGTTTATCCCTATTGCGTACAAAGTCCACAACCACCAAACTTCGGTTTGTTCTAAAACATAAATATCGTAATACATAGCAAAAAACAAACAAGCATTGATACTTAGTCCTACGATTAAATACATAAATGCAATTGGTTTAGGCTTTTTAATCAATACACCCCACACAATAATTACACCAATTGTCAGCACATCGTATGTTGCCCAATCTATAAGTGTCACTGTTTCATAATCGAGGAATGCACTTAAAAAATATGAAGTCATCATAATAAAAGCGAGCTGGATAGTACCTTTGTCTTTTTTATTAATTTTTGATACTAACGTGTACAAAAACGCCATTAAAAAGCCCCATAAAATAAAAGCGCCTATTGATTGGCCTATTGCTTCACTAATGGTCAATTTGATTCTGCTGTAATACACTACGATTAAAAATAAAGCGTTTGAGCTCAATCAAACCCAAAAAGTCTTTATTTATAAAAAGCACTGCAATCATAAGTAAATCGATAACGTTAACGCCAATTGAATAAACACTCCAAAGCCACCACTCGTCAATGTTTTCAAGTATATATAAGTCATAGTACATCACTAACATTAACAAAGAATTGAACGCTAAACCGATTACAATATAATTAATAGCGGGGCAATTTTTTATTGAAGAGGTTTTAAAGTAAACAACTAATAATACTGTAATTGTTAATAAATCATAAAGGGTAAAATTGAGGTATACATTACTTAACATATAAAGTACTTCACTCATCGAATACGAGAAAAGCATAATGCTTGCAATATATAAAAGTGATTTATTTGTGTTATTTATACTCGAAGCTAAGCAATACAAAAAAGCCATTAAAAAGCCCCATTGAATAAATGCACTTATATAATCGGCTAGAATAAAGTCTACATACATATAGTTAAGGGGTATAGTTTATTTTAGGTTTTTTGAATAAAGACAAAATTTTGTTTTTTATCTTGTGTAAGCCAAGGAAGTCTCGATCAACAATTAGAGATATGATCATGAGGAAATCAATAGTTGTAACACCAAATGTATATATGTCCCAAAAAAACCAAGGGTGATCATTTTTGTTGATAAATACATCAATATGCATTATTAACAGTAAAAACATATTAATGAAAAGGCCACATACTAAATACAAGAAAGAAGGGGTTGTTATTTTAATAAACTTATAAGCTAAGAAAAGAGATATTAAAGTAGCAAAATCGTATAAAGCCCAATCTAAATAGGTAATATTGTAAATTGACAACCAAGTAAGAAAATAATCTGATGAAGAATAAGAAACAACCATAATAAGTGAACTGAGTAATAAGGTAGTATTTCGTTTAACGTCTAAGCTATATACAAAGAGATTAAAAAAAAAGGCCATCAAAAACCCCCACATAACCAGGGCTGAGAGCGAAAAAAAACCAAAAAACTCAGTTATAAACATCAAATACCTTTATGAATCACTTAGGTTTAGGATTTCCACCTGGAAGTATAATCCCACCACGCTGAAGGTCTGCACCAGCGGCCGCCATAGCTTCTTGAGAGAAGCTTACTGTATCAGATTGCAGGGTTTTAGGGCTAGCAGTTTGTTCCATTGCTGGCTTTAATTGTTGCGTTTTATTGTATGCTTGCATTTGTAGTTGGCTGTTAGCTGAAACTTGCATGTGATTATTCCTTGTAAGTGTTTTTGTATTGTTGGCGAAATCTTGTATTACACCTTTTAAAGAGGGTAATTAAATTTACCTTATATTTAGCAGCAACGTTTTTATCTAAGCTGTTACTACATTTTACACTTACAACAAAAGCAACCACTGTGCCAACTTTTAATTAACACCTTGAAATAATCATAAAACTTTATATTTATAACTTAAATTAGTGTTTTTCACCCATAAAAAAACGCACGAGGGTAACCCGTACGTTTTTTACATCTAGGGAGTTTAAGCCACGAATTTACACGGGATCTCCGCTTTATTACTTAGCTTTAAAATATATTCCATTGCGACTTCATCGCAGTTTTCTTTACGTAAACAAAGCTCACAATCTTTCATTACTTTTTCTGGCAAGCTTTCTTTGGTACAAAAGCTAAAACGCTGTTTTTCAAAAAAATCTGGGACTCGGGTTAGCACTATTACTCTATTTAACGCCAATTTTTTGGCTTTCGCTAATAAATGTTCAACTAACTGCCGCCCTTGTCCTGACACTGCGCTTTGTGGGTCTATACCCAAAGAACGTATTTCCGCCAAACCTGTGTCGTAAATGTACAGTGAGGCACACCCCGATACTTTGCCGTTAATTTCGGTTACAGCAAATTCGTTAATCGAGTGCACCATATCACTTTTAGCCCGTGGTAGGTTTTCGCCTACCGTAGCCCAATGTTGAACTAGCTTAGCAATCGATTCAACATCGTCTAAATTAGCATCACGAACCGTTATTTGCTGTTTTTTTTTCGCAGCTTTAATAGCGCTGGTTACTTGCTCAATTGATGTTCCGCCAAGTGCTTGACGCGCTTTAATGCAGGCGTCAATTTCTAGTACCGGATAAACATCATCTGCAAATACGTCACTTACCGATTTATATTGCTCAAGCGATAAGTCTTCAAGCGTTTTACCTTCACTAATGGCCAATTGTACCAGTACACCCACAATATGGTGCCCTTCTCTAAAAGGTACGCCCTTAGCTACCAAGTAATCTGCAAGCTCAGTTGCATTTGCATGGCCACCTTTTGCCGCTGCAAGTGTACGTTCGCCTTTTACTTTAATACCTTTAATACACGCTTGTGCCATATGAATACAGGCAAGCCACGTTGGCATAGCGTCAAATATGCCTTCTTTGTCTTCTTGCATATCTTTATTATAAGCAAGTGGCAGTGCTTTTAGGGTCATCATCATGGCGCTAAATGCACCAAAAACGCGTCCGGTTTTACCACGAATTAGTTCCAGTGCATCTGGATTCTTTTTTTGTGGCATCAACGATGAGCCCGATGTCACATTATCCGCAAGCTCTATAAATCCGGCTTCGCCTGAGTTATAAAAAATAAGATCTTCTGACATACGCGATAAGTGAATCATCGAAATAGACGCACAACTTAATAGCTCTACTACAAAATCACGATCAGATACGCCATCAAGGCTATTTTTAGTCGCTCCTGTAAAGCCTAAACCCTGTGCTAATGCTTGACGATCAATTGGATAAGCCGTACCCGCTAATGCACCACTGCCCAGTGGGCAAAAGTTCATCCGCGCTTTAGCATCTTGCAGGCGGCTTTCATCACGCTCTAGCATTTCTACGTAAGCCATACACCAGTGACTAAACAATACCGGTTGTGCACGTTGTAAATGCGTATAACCTGGTAAAATAGTCCCAAGCTCACGCTCTGCTAATGCAACAAACTCACCCTTTAACTGGGCAATGGCTTTTAAAATATGATCAGCAGTATCGCGACACCACAATCTAAAATCGGTGGCTACTTGGTCATTACGGCTGCGCCCTGTATGTAATTTTTTAGCTAAATCACCTACTTTTTCGATTAACGCAGCTTCAACATGAGAATGAATATCTTCTGCGCCTGAAGTTGCTACCGCTTGTGGATCTGCTTTTACTTCTTCAAGCAATTGGTACAATGCTGCAACTAACTCTTGGTGCTCGTCACTTGATAACACATTAACTTGCTCAAGTGCACCAGCCCATGCAACAGAGCCTATTATATCTTGCTCTGCTAATTGATAATCGAAAGGAAGAGAGTCGTTAAATTGCTTAAACGCCTCGTCTGGACCCGTAGAAAAACGCCCGCCCCATAATGCCATGAAATCTCTCCAAACCCGATATTGCCCCTTTTAACAAGGGGCGTAAAAATTACTTTTTAGCTAATGCTTTTATTCTGCTTGAAAGCGAGAATAAACGAATAAAGCCCTCTGCGTGTGATTGGTCGTACACATCATCTTCACCAAAGGTAGCAAACGCTTCGCTGTATAAACTGTGTGGCGACTGCTTTTGCACTGCTGTAACTTGGCCTTTATATAGCTTAAGCACAACTTCACCTGTTGCATCTTTAGAAAGTGCTTCAGCACCAGCTAAAATAGAGTCTTTAAGTGGTGTAAACCAACGACCGTCATACACTAAATGTGCAAATTCGCCGCCTAGTACTTCTTTCCACTTACGGCTTGCTTTATCAAGCACTAGTTCGTCAATGGCTTGCAGTGCCGCCATCATTACGGTGCCACCTGGGGTTTCGTAACAACCGCGCGATTTCATACCCACTAAACGGTTTTCTACAATATCAACACGACCAACACCATGAGGCGATGCAATATCGTTTAATTTAACTAAACAATCATAAGGTTTAAGCTGCTCACCATTTACTGCAACAACTTCACCTTCAACTACATTTAGTGTTACTAGTTCAGCTTTATCTGGCGCTTGCTCTGGAGAGTTTGTCCAGGTCCACACTTTTTCACTTGGTTGGCACCATGGATCTTCAAGTTCGCCGCCTTCGTGCGAAATATGCCATGCGTTTGCATCACGGCTATAAATTTTTGTAGCCGATGCCGAGCATGGAATATCGCGCTCAGCTAAGTAATCTAGCAATGACTCACGGCTTGATAAATCCCACTCACGCCATGGTGCAATTACTTGTAAATCAGGCGCAAGCGCTGCAAAACACGATTCAAAACGTACTTGGTCGTTACCTTTACCTGTACAACCATGAGAAAGTGCATCTGCACCCACTTTACGCGCAATTTCTACCTGTGCTTTAGCAATAATTGGGCGCGCCATAGACGTACCTAATAAATAAGTACCTTCGTAAATTGAGCCTGTTTTAAGCGTAGGGTAAATGTAATCACTTACCATTTCGTCTTTTAAGTCAACTACATAACACTCAGAAGCACCCGATGCGATAGCTTTAGCTTCTACGCCTTCAAGTTCCTCTGCACCTTGGCCAACATCGGCCACAAAGGCAATAACTTCACAGCCGTAATTCTCTTTTAACCATGGCACAATGGCCGACGTATCAAGTCCACCTGAATAGGCTAAAACGACTTTTTTAAATGAACTCATAGGTGTTCCTTAACAAAATTTGGATTTAATAATGTAACTAGCAGAGCGTTTTGCGCATGCATACGATTCTCGGCTTGTTGTATAATTTTTGACGCTGGACCGTCCATTACCTCAGAGGTAATTTCGAACTCACGGTGTGCCGGTTGGCAATGTAACACTGTTGTTGCACCGGTTTGCTCTAATAATGCTTTATTTAATTGATAAGGCATGTATTTTTCTTTTACTAACTCAAGTGGTGTGGTGTCGCCCATTGATACCCAAGTGTCGGCGTATACTGCGTTTGCACCAACAGCAGCTTCTACTCTGTCGCTCACCATTACTGATGCACCATTCATTGCTGCTATTTGTTCCGCTTTTTTCAGAACTTGTGAATCTGGAGAACATCCTTTAGGCGTAACGGCAACAAAGTCTGTACCTAATGTTGCAGCAAGCAACATTAATGAATGCGTTACGTTGTTGCCCTCACCTAAATAAGCTAACTTTAATTGACTCACATCGCCATGCACTTCTTGTAGTGTTAAAAAATCAGCAAGTGCTTGGCAAGGATGATATAAATCACACAAGCTATTAACTACTGGCACCGATGAATACTGCGCTAATGTGGTTAATGTACTGTGCTGATTTACGCGCGCTACAATACCATCTGCCCAGGTAGAAATATTAAGAGCAAAATCTTTTACTGACTCACGTGCACCCATCGCGCCATTTTGTTGATCTAAATACACGGCATGGCCGCCTAAGCGATTTATACCAATATCAAACGATAAACGTGTACGTAAGCTTTGTTTTTCAAATAAAGTAACCACTGACTTACCAGCCAATACTTGGCTGTATTTTTTAGGGTTTGCTTTAATATCTTGCGCTAGCTTTAATAAGTTAAGTGCGCCTTGTTGGTCTAATTCTAAACCCGTTAAAAAATTCTCAAACATAATAAACCTATGGTGTAATTTTAGTTCCGACATGCTTGCCTTGCAGCAAAGCTGTTAAGTTTTCTGGCTTTTGCCAGCTGGAAATATACACACCGCGTCGTAAGTGTTGGGCAGCGTGAAGACTGGTCTTAACTTTGACCTCCATCCCGCCCACAATCACTCCTTCATTTATTAAAGTATCAATGTGTTTTGTATCTAGTTGATGTAAAGGCTGCTTATTTGCATCAAGCACTGCTTCAACATCGGTCATAAATATTAGTTCTGCGTTTAAGTTGTTGGCAATTGCAGCGGCGGCTTCGTCAGCATTAACGTTGTACCAAAGCCCTTGCAAGTCAAAACCAATTGAGCTGACAATTGGCATACGGCCAATTTTTAGTAAATCGTTAATAATCGAATCATCGTTACTGGTACATTTACCCACTAAACATAATGCTTTTAGTTTTTGCGTGGCAGTAACACCAGCTTCATACAAACTTAAACCAACTGGTTTATGGCCAGCATTAATTGCCGCACTCATTAATTGTTTATTAGCACAACCTGCAAGCGCACCCACTATGTACGGCATTTGCTCTTTAGGGCTAATACGTAAACCTTGATGCTTTGCACTGGCAAAACCAGCGTCTTTAAGCCAAGTGTCTACAAGCGCGCCTCCGCCATGCACAATGACAAACTGCGCGTTGTGCTGCTCATTAAGTACTGAAAATAATGCTTTAGCCGCGTTTTCTGTATTAAGTACAGCGCCGCCAAGTTTAATTACCCAGGTTTTTTTACTCATTTAAAACGATCCTTTTAAGCCTGTGGTATGCGCCAATCCCATTGATAAATTAATACACTGCAAAGCTTGTCCTGCAGCGCCTTTTAATAAATTATCAATGGCAGCTATAACAATTAACTGTGTGCCTTGTTGCTGCCAGCCAATATCTACATATGGCTGTTTAGCTACGCCTTTAATTGAGGGGATTTTATCGCCCAGTAAACGAATTAACGGCTCATCGGCAAGTACTTGGTACGCTTGTGTTACTTGCTCAATGGTGACATTAGGCTTTAATTGCACATAAATAGTTTCTAAAATACCACGCGGGAAATTACCTAAATGGGGGGTAAATAAAACATTGTGACCAAGGTGTTGCTCTATTTCAGGGCCATGACGATGATTAAATAAACCATAAGGGGCAAGCGACACTTCGCAAAAATGGGTACCAATACTAGCTTTACGCCCTGCGCCGGTTACACCCGATACCGCATTAATTATAATTGTTTGCTCAGTTAATAAACCGGCCTGCTGCAAAGGCTTAAGTGCATTAAGCGCAGCCGTAGGATAACAACCCGCTACAGCTACTAATTGCGCCGCGGCAATAGCATCGCTATTCCACTCAGCCAAACCATAAGCAGCTTGATTTAATAACTCTGGATGTTGGTGCTCAAAGCCATAATAAGTAACGTAGTCGTCATTGCTCGCAAGGCGATACCCACCAGATAAATCAAATACCTTTTTCCCCATGGCTAAAAAACGCGGCGCTAAATCTACGCTTACTTTATGATCGGTACATAAACACACGTAATCGGCGCTGTTTTCAATATCGCTAAAAGCAGATTCACTAAGAGGCAGTAAAGGCTGATCGAGTAGCCCTAAGTGTTCGGGGTATAAATCACTCAGCAATTTATTTTTATCTAAGCTACCTTGCGATACATAACAGCCAGTTAAAATTAGTTTAGGGTGCTTAGCAACTAAACTTGCTAGTTCTGCGCCGCTATAACCGCTTGCGCCAATAATCACTACATTCATTGTTTACTCGTTATTTAAAATTAGTTACTACTTATCCATGTTGTTCGCTTAAACTAGCTCTGGGGCTAATTAAGACTTTAATTAATTAATGAATGTTGATTATCGTCGTATTATTTTCATGGCGCTACTTTTAAAATATTTATGCTTAAAAAGTGAATTGATATTCATCATAAATACTTTTATATTGTTATGCAATTAAATTGATTACTTATTTTGGATTTTTTATGTCTTTGCCTTCATTTATTTCTATGTACCAACAATTAATTGCAGCGCCTTCTATTAGTGCCATTGAAGATAGCCTGTGTATGAGTAATAAAAATGTTATTGAATTACTGGCACAATGGTGTGAAAGCTTAGGCTTTAGCTGTGAAATAATTGAATTAGAAGGCGGCAAAGGTCGCTATAATTTATTAGCTAAACGCGGTAAAGGCGATGGTGGATTAATGCTCGCAGGCCATACCGATACAGTGCCATTTGACGATAGCCGCTGGAATCATAATCCATTTAAATTAACCGAGCACAACAATAAACTATATGGCTTAGGCAGTATTGATATGAAAGGCTTTTTTGCTTTTGTACTGCAAGCTATTAGTGAACTTGATGAAAAACAGCAAACTCAGCCTATTTTGATCTTAGCCACCGCCGATGAAGAAACAACAATGGCCGGTGCTCAACAAATTTGTAAACATCCAAATTTAAAACCAGATCGCTGTATAATTGGCGAACCCACTGATATGACTCCAGTATTTACACATAAAGGGCATATGAGTACCGCAATTAGAGTAGTCGGACGCTCAGGCCATAGCTCAGATCCCGAACGTGGTGTTAACGCCATCGAAGTAATGCACAAAGTGATTACAAAACTACTGATCTTAAAAGAACAGTTAAAGCATAAATATTCAATAGAACACTTTGAAATACCCTATCCAACCTTAAATTTTGGTAATATTCATGGCGGCGACAACGCGAACAGAATTTGTGGTTGCTGCGAAATGCATATAGATATGCGCCCATTACCGGGCTTAAGCGTGCAAGAGCTGCAAATGTTAGTACTTGATGCAACTCACGAAATAAACCAGCAATACCCTAATGCCGTAAGCGTAATTGATTTACACGAACCAATTCCTGCATTTACTGGTAGCACCGATAGCGCTTTGGTTAAACTAGCCGAAAAAATAGCGGGGCAAAAAGCGGTGGCAGTAAACTACTGTACTGAAGCGCCATTTATTCAACAGCTTGGTTGTGAAACCATAGTAATGGGCCCCGGCTCTATAAACCAAGCGCACCAACCTGATGAATTTTTAGCAATGGAAAAAATTAAGCCTTCACAGCAAATTATCACTAATATAATTAAAGCGAGTTGTTTTAGCTTTTCTTAATTGCGATTATAAAAATAAAAAAGACGCTAAATAGCGTCTTTTTTATTTAAGCTAATATTTTAATTACATATACTTGCTTAAATACTTTTTAAATACCGGATCTGTTTTAGCCAACTCTTTTTGTTCAGCTAAAATTTCTTTTAAAATAACGCCTGATGTAAGTGGGTTAGCAAGTACTACCCTAAATACCACGGTGGGCTGATTATCGTATTGAGTAGGCGTTAAACGCGTACGTGATACAAATGATCGCCCTGATTCACGTTGCCGTTTTTGCATACTTGCAGTAAAGCGATTAAGTGAGGCAAAAATATCAATCCGTGTTTGTGGATCAGCATCTGCAATTGCCTGCTTTATTTGCTTAGGCACATAACGATACGTTAATAAGCACAGCTCTGGCTCTGAGATCAGCTCAAAATCTTCATCTGCTTTAATTAAATTAGCAAAGTAACGGGCTTTTTTAATACTACGATCGATTAGCATTTCGTAGCCTTTACGGCCAATTACACGTAAGCAAGCATGTACTAACATTGCCATACCCGGGCGACTTCCCTCAAGTGTATGGCTACCTAAATCTTTTGAGCCTTTACGTAAAATATACTCTGCATGATGTTCAATTGCATCGGTAGCGGTTGGATCTTTAAACAACACCAGCCCAGCTCCCATAGGAACATACATTTGTTTGTGTGCATCAATGGTAATTGAGTCTGCGCGCTCAACACCTTTGAGTAAATGGCGATGGGTATTAGATAATAAAGTTGCCCCGCCCCATGCAGCGTCAACATGAAAGTGGCAATTAATGTCTTGTGCTAAATCTGCCATCGCTTCAAGGGGATCGATATTACCAGTTTCTGTGGTACCCGCTACTCCAATAATGGCCATTACTTTAATACCTTGCGCTTCAAGCTCTAAGGCTTTTTCGCGCATGGCATTAACATCAACTTTATTGTTTTCGCATGTTTTAATACCCACTAAGTTTTCACGACCAATTCCTAATAAATCAGCCGCTTTACCTAACGAATAATGGCCTCGCTCAGAAATTAAAATAGCTAAGCCTTTATAGCCGTAATGCAGCATACCAGCAATTAAGCCTTGTGCGCCTATTCCCCTAAAATCGCCATCAGGTTTTAATAAGCGATTTCGCGCAATCCATAACGCCGTAATATTGGCTACAGTACCGCCTGAGCAAAATGCACCTAATGATGTTTTTGCACTGTGCATCCATTTAGCATAAAACTCGTCTTGTTGCCCGTACGCTAAATGGTGCATCATTCCAAGCACTTGGCGCTCAAGTGGGGTAAAAGCTTTAGAGGTTTCTATTTTTACTAGGTTTTGATTTAGCCCTACCATTAGCTTTGACAGTGGTAGTAAAAAATGAGGTAAAGCTGAAGTCATATGGCCAATAAAGCTAGGCGCTGCGGTATGCACAGAGTGTGCAACCAGCTGCTCCATTATATCTTGCGCATAAGCAGATACAAACGTTGGATCCTCTGGGATCATCGCCGACTGAAAGTCTTTTTCAATTTCGTGTAATGGTTTTTCAATTGCCGCAATGTTTTCGTTTAAAAAACCTGCTAAGTTACTCGATATTTCAAGCTCTATTTTGCTTAAAGTTGAGTCTGGCGCTTCAGGTACAGTAAATATACGCTTAAGGCTTTCTTTAGAGGCGACGGCAAAACGCTTTTGATCCATCTTAATACCTAGTGTGTGGCCAAAACGCCTGTTACTCTATTAAACACACTAAATTAAGGTGCTATTTTAGTAACAGGGTTTTTAATAATTGCGCTAACTTTACTGCAATATTAAGAAAATGTCTCGCTTAAAGCCATAAAAACGCTAAATGACATGACAAATAATACTAATTTTGGCTGTTTTTTATCTTTTTAATTCAAAATCAATTAAGTCATTGGGCATTTGTTTTTTTTGCGTATAATTAATTTAACAATAAAAAGGGAATTATATGCTACAAGGAAAACTAAGAATAAATGGATTAATAAGCGCTTTTATGCTGTTTTTAATCAGTTTAATTATCTGTGTTTATTATACTTATAGCACCATTCGCAGTGATGTAATTAACACTCTCGATAATCGTCTTATTAATGCAGCCACCAGCGTTAAATATATTTTGGGCGATGACTATCACAGTAAAATAAATAAAACCCAAACTATTAGCTTTGCAACTTACGAAAGTAAAAGTAAGCAGCTTTCTGAGCTTGCACAAGCACTCGATATTGCTTACGTGTATTCTATGGTGTTAATTAATGGCAAGGTTCATTTTAGCGCCTCTAGCTACACCCAAGAGGATCAAAATAGTGGCAAGGTAACCCAGTTTTTAGATTTATACCCAGAGGCAACTAAAGCTAATATTGGTGCCTTTTTATCTACTGAGCCTGTTTTTGAAATATCGAGTGATCAATGGGGCGACTTTAAAACTATTTTTATCCCGCATATTGATAAAAATGGCATTACATATTTAACTGCTGCCGATATAAGCCTTAAAACTATTAATAATAAGTTAGCGCAAAGCGCCTCAACATCGGCTGTTTTAGGCGGCTTTTTTTTAGTTATTATTATATTGTTGCTGATTATGTATAACTACGCGACTAAACGCGCTGCCATGAGAGACTCTGGTAGTGGTTTTGCTAATCATATTGCGCTTGAAAAATATTTTTTAAATACCCCTGTTCACCATATGCAAATGGCCATAATTTGGGTGAACGAAATTGAAAATATAAACCGCTTTTACGGTACTAAAGTGGGTGACAAAGTAATGAAAAAATTACTAATACACTTTAAAAAGCACAGCAATGTAAATTATCGTATTTATCGTGTAGCAACCAATAAACTGGTGTTACTAACCCCCAAAGAAACCCCATACGAAGAGCTAAGTAATTTAATCCAATCATATAATTTTAATACGCCATTTTTAACCAATCCCTTTATTTACATTACGTTATGTGCAGGTATTGCCCGAGGAAACAAGTCGTTACTGCTAAAAAATGCCCATATTGCGGCTTTACAGGCAAAACAAGGTAACCTTAGTGTTGTTAATTACTCTGAGGCTATAAATGACTCAAAGTCGCTGTATTTATATAATTTAGAAATAGCAAAAGAAGTACGTGAAGCGTTTGAGCAAAAGCGCGTTGTGCCCTATTTTCAGGCTGTTATTGATATAGAGTCTAAACAAACACTACACTACGAGTGCACGCCACGAATAGTGACTTCACAGGGCGAAATTTTAAAACCCGATGCATTTTCAAATACCGTAATACGCTTGCGTATGGATGGCTTATTAACCCGTACATTATTTTCACAGTGTCTTAGCCGCTTTCGTAAAACACAAATTAGCTGGAGTTTAAATATTACTATTGAAGATATATTAGACCCTAGCATAAATGAATACATTGCTTACGAGTTACAGCGCTATCCGTACCCTGCAAATATCACTTTAGTTTTATTTGAACCACAAGTTATCGCCAATTATTCAAGCGTAAGGGCATTTATAACTATGGTTAAAAGTAAGGGGATCAAGGTGATGATTAACAGTTTTGGCAATGACTTTGCAAATACACTCAATATTTTAAAATTGGAAATTGACGCAATAAAGTTAGATGGCATGCTAATAAAGCAAATAGTTAATGATGAGAACACGGCGCTATTTGTTAATTACACGGCCAATTTTGCAAAGCAGCAAAATATTCAACTAATTGCTTCTATGGTAGAAAACAAAGCTATTGCTACGGCACTCAAAAAAGTAAATGTGACGCTAATGCAGGGTAATTTCATTGCCCACCCAGCGCCACATGTTAATCCATTATTTGAGTAGTAAAGTTAATCAACCCTGAGTTAAATTAATAACTAAGCGGTGGCTTTGTTGGCCACTGGCCCAATATTTTCGCTCAAATGGGGTGATTGCTTCATCTGCCCCATAAGCAGAAACCTGACAAGCATTACCGGTTAGTTCAAGTGCTCTGGCAAACTCTTTAACGTAAATATCCCAGTTACTGCGAACCTCTAATTTACCGCCTAACTTTACAATAAACGGAAAAATAGCCGCGCCGTGCCAACGCCTACGAATATGTTTAGATTTAGGCCACGGGTTGGGGTAAAGCAAATAATGGTGACTAGGTTGCCAGTTTGCAGCCACGGCTAAACGCCAAAAGTCGTTTAAATCTGCTTGCACCAAAATATATTGCCCACTGTCGGTTTGTTTATACTCTACATCGTGCTTATCTAACCGGTGCGACGACTTATCAATACCAATTACCAGCGCATCGGGATGGCGCTTAGCTAAATTAGCGGTACTTTCTCCTACACCACAACACGAATCTAAAATAAGTGGGCCTTTAAACGCCTGTACTTTAGCATTCACCTCATCAAACGCTGTTTGTGTATGCGCTGCTATTGGCTTTTTAAACTCTGCGTTTAAATGCTTGCTAACTATGTCATCCAGCTTTTCGTGAATACCCGCTTGATTAGATACAATACTACGCGAATTTGCATCAGTCATTAGTGTCTTAGCCCCACACCTTTTTTAATTAATGTCAGCGCTAAGGTAAATAACGCGATAATAAATACTAAAATAACACCAAGTGCCAAGCTTAAATCAACATCCGACACGCCTAAAAACCCATACCTAAACGCGTTAACCATATAAATAATAGGATTTACTTGTGATACGTTTTGCCAAAACTCTGGCAGTAAGGTAATTGAATAAAACACCCCACCTAAATAAGTTAGCGGCGTTAAAATAAAGGTAGGAATAATACTAATATCGTCAAAGCTATTTGCATATATAGCATTTATTAAGCCACCGAGTGCAAATACTGCAGAGGTTAAAATAACGGTAGCCATAATGATAAAAATATTATGAATTTGAATATCAACAAATAATAACGATACGCAGGTAACAATAAAGCCCACCATTATTCCGCGCGTCATACCACCGCCCATATAGCCAAGCACAATAATATAGTTTGGCACTGGGGCTACAAGTAGCTCTTCAATACTTTTTTGAAATTTAGTCGAGTAAAAACTTGAGGCTACATTAGAATAAGAGTTAGTAATAACCGACATCATTATCAGCCCAGGTACTATAAACTCCATATAACTAAAGCCGCCCATATCACCAATACGTGAGCCTATTAAGTTACCAAAAATAACAAAATATAAACTCATGGTAATTGCTGGAGGTACTAAGGTTTGCACCCAAATACGTAAAAAACGAATACACTCTTTAATCCAAATACTTTTTAAGGCTACGCCATATTTAAACATTTACTTGCCTCGACCTTGTTCTAATAATCCAACAAATAACTCTTCTAATCTATTTGCTTTGTTACGCATACTCAATACGGTATTACCTTGCTCAGTTAGCGCACTAAATACAGCGTTTAAGCCTTGCGATTTAGCCACTTCAACTTCAATAGTATGCTCATCGTCCATAGTAAATTTATAACCCTCAAGCGTAACTGGCTTAGCCGGTGTTTTTAAATCTAAAATAAAGGTTTCTTTATCAAGCTTAGATAACAGTGCTTTAATTGTGGTGTTTTCAACAATCAAGCCATTGTCTATTATGGCTATGTTTTTACACAATAACTCTGCTTCTTCTAAGTAATGAGTGGTTAAAATAATGGTGACGCCCTGCTCATTAATTTGGCGTAAAAAATCCCACATTGAACGACGCAGCTCTATATCAACACCAGCCGTTGGCTCATCTAAAATCAGTAATTTAGGCTCATGCATAAGTGCGCGAGCAATCATTAAACGGCGTTTCATGCCACCTGAAAGCGTACGCGCTTGTTTATCTTTTTTATCTAGTAACCCCAATTGGGTTAAATATTTTTCGGCGCGTTTATGTGCTTCGCCGCGTGGTACACCATAATAACCCGCTTGAGTTACTAATATTTGGGTTAGGGTTTCAAATTGGCTAAAATTAAACTCTTGCGGCACTAAGCCTAAATGCGCTTTAGCAGCCTCTAGGTCGGTGTCTATGTCGCAACCAAACACCTCTACCTTACCTTTAGTTTTATTTACCAGTGATGAAATAACACCAATTGTGGTCGACTTACCCGCTCCATTAGGGCCAAGTAAGGCAAAAAAATCGCCCTCACGCACTTGTAAATCAATACCCTTTACAGCTTCAACCCCATTAGTATAAACCTTAGTAAGGCCTGCTATATTTAAAGCAATTTGTTGCTTACTCATGACTTGCCCTCACCATAACCCCAACGCTTTGTTAGGTTATGTTCAATGTTTAAATGATCTAAAATTCGCGCCACCATAAAATCAACTAAATCGGCAATACTTTGTGGCTGATGATAAAAACCCGGCGACGCGGGCATAATGGTGACCCCTAAGCGTGAAAGCTTAAGCATGTTTTCCAGATGAATTTGATTAAATGGTGTTTCGCGTGGCACTAAAATAAGATGGCCACGCTCTTTAATTACCACATCAGCGGCGCGCTCTAGTAAGTTGTCAGATGCACCTACAGCAATAGCCGAAACCGTGCCCGCGCTACAAGGGCACACTATCATTTTTTTAGGGGCAGCTGATCCTGAGGCTACCGGGCTAAACCAGTTGTCTTTACCATATACTTTTAGCTGTTCTGGCTTGGCGTTATATAGCGCACTTAATTGCTCACTGGCTTTGGTTTCATTACCTGAGAGCTTAATACCAGATTCAATATCAAATACCACTCGCGCTGCACTTGAAATAAGCACATACACCTGAAATTGCTGCTCTATTAATACCTCTAATAATCTCAAGCCATAAGGCGCACCCGACGCGCCACTAAATGCTAAGGTAATTGTGTCTTTAAATTGCAAATTATTCTCCGCTGTATTTATTAGCCAGTGCATCGACTAGTTGCTGATGCAGGCCATTAAAACTACCATTGCTCATTATTAAAATATGTTGATTAGCTGCTATATTATCAAGTACGGTATCAATAATTACCTGGGTACTGGTAAAACACTGCATACCGGCTGTAGCCGCTTGTTCGCTCAGCGACCAGCTTAGGTTTTCTGGCTCAAAAAGCAGTACCTCATCAGCATCACCCAACGAGGCAAGCAATGTATGTTGATGCACGCCCATTTTCATGGTGTTTGATCGCGGCTCTAAAATAGCAATTATTTTATCACTGCCTACTTTAGCGCGCAGCCCTGCTAATGTGGTTTGAATAGCCGTTGGATGATGTGCAAAATCGTCATACACTTTTATATTATTAATATCGGCTTTGAGCTCCATGCGTCGTTTAGGGCTAATAAACTCGCCAAGTGCCGCTATACTATGCTCAACGGCAATGCCCACATGGCGCGCAGCTGCGATTGCCATAATAGCATTTTTAACGTTGTGCTCACCCATTGCCTGCCAATTAACGGTGCCTTGTTTTTCATTATTTAAAAACACTTTAAACTCACTGCCATCGGCTTTTATTAGTTCATAATTCCAATCAATACCCAAGGTTTCACTTTCGCTCCATAGTCCTTGAGTTATTACATCACTAAGTGCTTGATCATCCTTTGGCCAAATAACTTTGCCACTTTGTGGTACTGTACGTATTAAATGATGAAATTGTTTTTTAATCGCGTTTAAATCCTCAAAAATATCGGCATGATCAAACTCAAGATTATTTAAAATAAGTGTTCGCGGTAAATAATGCACAAACTTACTGCGCTTATCAAAAAATGCAGTGTCGTATTCGTCTGCTTCAATAACAAAAAAGGGGGTTTCGCCTACTTTGGCCGACACGCCAAAATTTTGTACTATGCCGCCAATTAAAAAGCCCGGTTTTAAACCCGCATACTCTAAAATCCATGCAAGCATACTCGCTGTGGTGGTTTTACCATGTGTACCAGCAACAGCAAGTACCCATGAATTTTGTAATAAGTTATGTTTTAGCCATTCAGGCCCAGATGTATAAGGCAGACCTTTATCAAGTACATATTCAACACATGGATTGCCTCGGCTCATAGCATTGCCAATAACCACCATGTCTGGCGCTGGCTCTAATTGGGTTACCTCGTAGCCTTGGGTTAGCTCAATTCCGAGATCTTCAAGCTGCGTGCTCATAGGTGGATAAACGTTTTGATCAGACCCAGTTACTTTATGGCCAAGCGATTTAGCAATCGCAGCTATTCCACCCATAAAGGTGCCACAAATACCTAAAATATGAATATGCATCTACTTTCCTTTAATCGTGTGCTTACTTTGCACAACAGCAAAGTTTAATGGCGCTATAATGCCAAAATTCGTGCTTCGTTACCATTGCGCATGCGCATTTCACTGTTGCCAAAAACGCCTAAGTAACTTAATAATTAAGCCACTAACGTTAAAAGTATCACTGACAAAAAAGCCTTCCACACTAGGAAGGCTTTTAAACGCTTAAACTAAACGAGTAAAAAATATTAATTACAGCGTTAAAAATACAATTAACCCGACCCCTAGCAATAATCGGTAGATAACAAATGGCAACATTCCCATGCGTTCTATTACTTTTAAAAACATATAAATACAGACATAAGCCGATAAAAATGACAACACAACACCTAATAATAAGGTGCTCCAGTCAACTAGATGATCCCCTAGTGCAAGCTCAACGGTATAGTAAAGTCCCATCATAGAAATGATAGGTATTGCCAGTAAAAACGAAAAGCGTGCAGCGCTTTGTTTATTCATGCCAAGCATTAAACCCGCGGTCATAGTAATACCTGAACGTGATGTACCTGGGATCATCGCAACGGCTTGTGCTAGGCCTATAATAAGCGCGGTTTTCCAATTTAGCTGATAAATCGTTTTAATTTGCTTACCTTTTGCATCCGCATACCAAAGCAATAAACCAAATATAATGGTGGTAACCGCGATCACCCATGCGCTACGCAAATAAAGCTCAATCATGTCTTTTAAAAGCAAACCTAAAATAGCGGCCGGAATTGTGCCTAAAATTATCCACCAGCCTAATTTACTGTCATCTGTGCTACCTTGCGCACCAAACGACTTAAACCACGCACTAAGTATGCTGCTTACTTCTTTACGAAAATAAATCACTACTGCAATTAAAGTACCTACGTGTACTGCAACATCAAATGCTAACCCTTGATCTTCCCAGCCTAATATTTGCGATGGTAAAATTAAGTGCGCAGAGCTAGAAATAGGCAAAAATTCAGTAAACCCCTGAATAAGAGCTAAAACAATAATTTCAATAATACTCATGGGTTAGAAAACTCCACCTTCCATAGTTTTTGTTGAGGGTTGTTGTACTCGCGCCAAAGATCGGCAATGGTTTGCTGTGCAACAGGGTGATAAAAATGCGGGGCCACTTCAGCTAGGGGCTGTAATACAAAGGCGTTTTTTGTAATTTCGTCACGTGGTAATTGTGCGGGAGAGTCGCAAATTACATCATCATAAAATAGTAAATCTAAATCGAGAGTCCGCGGGCTAAACTTTTTATCGTTTGCAGTACGGCCATTATTGCGCTCAATTTGCTTTAGTAAGCTACATACATCTGCTAATGGCATATCGGTTGTAGCACCAACCACCGAGTTATAAAAGTTATTACCAGCAAATCCAACCGCTTCGCTTTCAAATACTGAGGAATGCACTAAGTCGTTAAAGTGCGGCTTGAGCGCTATAAGCGCACAGCGCATATAATGCGCCTTATTAATATTTGACCCTAAACTGATATAAATTTGCGCCATTTAAATGCTTGCCTTAGTACGCGTAATTTCAACACCCACAGTTTGCGCCTGAGCAACGGCTGCAGGTTTACTTACTCGAATAGTAACTTGTGGGGTATTAAACTCAGTCAAAATTATATGCGCTAATTGCTCAACTAAGGTTTCGAGCAGCTCTACCGGTTTTGCCGTACTGTGCTCAATGATCCGCTCACTTACTTTTGCATAATCGAGTGCTAAGTTAATATCATCGTTTGCAGCTGCAGGTTTAATATCACTTAACATTTCAACGTCAAAGTAAAGGCTTTGTTTACTTTCTTTTTCAAAGTCGTACACTCCAATAATAGTGTCGACGTGTAATTGCGATATAAATACCTTGTCCATTAATGCTCCTAATGACAGTAACAAGCCACTGAGTTAACTGCATAATGTATCAATTAAATTAATACTGTATATACTTTAATCAGTGTTTAAATACATATAAATTACTTCTACAATAACAAGGTAGCTATACTAGTTAGTAATTAAAGCAGTTTATAAATTTTGACGTCAATAATAGCCGAAAAAGTACAATTAAAAAATAAGGAAGCACGTGTTAGCCACTTTAATGTTTATTTTAGCCTATTTACTTGGGTCGATTTCGTCGGCCATACTCGTCTCGCGGTTATTTAAACTCCCCGATCCGCGTAGTAATGGCTCTAATAATCCAGGGGCAACTAATGTTTACCGGCTGGGGGGCGCACTACCCGCTTGTTTAGTACTGATATTTGATGTTTTAAAAGGCACTATTCCCGTTTGGGGGGCCTACTTTTTAGATCTTGAGCCGCTTGCGCTTGGTTTAGTCGCTGTGGCCGCCTGTTTGGGGCACATGTTCCCATTATTTTTTGGTTTTAAAGGGGGCAAAGCGGTAGCAACTGCTTTTGGTTCTTTATTACCTATAGGGTTATCTTTGGCGGGTTTATTAATTTGTACTTGGTTTATTATGGTAGCAATAACACGCTATTCTTCTCTTGCTGCCTTAGTTGCGGTTTCGCTTGCACCTTTATACACTTGGTTAATAAAGCCACTTTATACGCTACCCGTTACCTTTATTACGGTACTAATTATTTTTAGGCATCGCTCTAATATCGCACGATTATTTAGTGGTAACGAGCCAAAAGTGGGCTCTAAAAAAGCACCCACTGATGAAAAAAGCGATATTTAACTGCTATTAAATAGCTTCTAGGCTGTCGATTGGCCAGCGCGGTTTAGTTTTCATATCAAGGGTAGCAAATTGCCCTGCTTTTAACCTTTGCATCCCTGCGTACGCAATCATAGCGCCATTGTCGGTACAAAATTCGGTACGCGGATAATACACTTGCCCTTTCATGCCTTGCATTACACGCTCCAACTGCAAACGTAACTGCGTATTAGCACTTACGCCGCCAGCAATTACTAGTCGTTTAATACCGGTTTGCTTAAGTGCACGTTTGCATTTTATTACCAAGGTATCGATAACCGCGGTTTGAAATGCATGTGCTATATCGGCTTTAGTTTGCTCGTCATCATTGTTTTCACGAATAGTGATAGACGCTGCTGTTTTTAAACCGCTAAAACTAAAATCTAGGCCAGGCTTGTCTGTCATCGGACGTGGAAATATAAATCGCTTAGCCACCCCCTGCTCTGCCATTTTAGCTAAACGTGGGCCACCGGGGTAATCAAGTCCTAGTAATTTTGCTGTTTTATCAAATGCTTCGCCTGCTGCATCATCAACCGACTCACCCAGCACTTCATACTGGCCAATACCGGCTACTTTAACCATCATGGTGTGTCCGCCCGATACTAGCAAAGCAATAAACGGAAACTCAGGAACATTTTCCTCAAGCATGGGCGCCAATAAATGCCCTTCCATATGATGCACTGCTACAGCAGGAATATCCCAACCATAAGCAAGAGAGCGACCAATTGAGGTACCGACTAAAAGTGCGCCAACTAAACCTGGGCCTGCTGTATACGCAACGCCATCTAAATCTTCAGGTCCGCAACCCGCTTGTGCAAATGCAGCGTCGATAAGGGGCAGCGTTTTACGTACATGATCCCGTGATGCCAGCTCTGGCACTACACCGCCATAGTCTGCGTGTACTTTTACTTGGCTATATAATTGATGCGCCAATAAACCTTTTTCGTCATCGTATATAGCAATACCGGTTTCATCGCATGACGATTCAATGCCCAAAATTCGCACTGTTTTTCTCCTGCCACCTATTTAGGTGCTTTTTAAACTAAATTATTTACGTTTTATAATGTTAAACCAATATTGGTTTGCCCATCAGCAAGCACATGTTTTTTAAGTTCTTTAACATTATCAGAGGTCACACGGCCCATGGCTTCTACAAAATCAATTAGCTCACCTAATACATCCATTTCGTATTGCATTAGTGGGTGTTCGCGTATTGCTTTGTTATCGGCAACTTCACCTTCAACAGTCATTTGATACTCAATAAAGCGGGCAACCGTTGCTTGCGATATTTTACTTATATTTATGAGCTCTTGCTCATCTTGCGCCATTAAACCATGCATAAGACTTAATAATGCGGTCGCGGCATCAATTGCCGGATACGTACCAAACATATCAAAGTCAGCTAGCTCAGGCACATTGGGTTCTATTTTCTCGATTTGCTTTTCAAGATCAATCTTACTTTTAGGTAGCAGTATTTTCTCCCAGCAAACATTTAAAGCACTGCGTAAAACGGTTTCGTCACCAAACCCTGTTGCTTCACTAAATAGGCCATAGTTAGGTAGCATACGTTCAATTAAGGCACTGGCTAACACTGCTTTTTGTAAGTAGTTTAGCTCTCTAATACGCTGAAAGTTATTTGCTTTTGTCATTTTTTAACGTCTCGCATGACCAACAAAATTCAAATGTTGATCCATTATGCTCATTACAATTAGGACACACCCAATCTGGAGCTGATTGTTTTACTTGCTGGTAGTTTACCAATATTTGTCGCGCATGGCGCTCTTTTATCGCATAAACCTGCACACTGGCTTGAGCCTGATCAAACGGTATTTCTCCTAAAGCTCCTTGCAGCATTTCACCTTTAATTTGACACTCTATGCCATCATTTAAGATTAAGCCTTTAATTATATTCGCTTCTAAACTATTTTCAGCGCGATATATTGTTATCCATGTGAAAGGGTCAGCGGTTAAGTTATCACTATTAGTATTTTGCAATTTTCACCTCATTTATTTGTGTTTACAATGCCTTTCATTAATGTGTTAATTCATAAACTAGCCAGCTTGCAGGAATAAATATGACACTTACAACTCCAGGATTACTTTTTCCGGCTATTTCATTGTTACTACTTGCCTATACAAACCGATTTTTAGTAATAGCGCAATTAATTAGAGGATTAAACGCCCGTGAAGGTGAATCAATTCGCCCGGTTGTTGTTGCGCAAATAACCAATTTAAGAAAGCGTATAAAACTTATAAGAACCATGCAGGTATATGGAGTTGTATCTTTTTTACTATGCACACTTTCCATGTTTGCGTTATTTATAGAGCTCAATACTACTGGAATTATTTTATTTGGCGTTAGTCTTACTTGCTTAAGTTTATCGTTATTAACCTCGTTATTTGAAATTCATATTTCTTGCGATGCAATTGAAATAGAACTGCAAAGCATTGAAAATAAACCATTGAGCAACCGGGTTAGTCGTAACTTTGTTGAATAAAAGCTTATAGTTTCAAATAATAATTTTTGCACAGTGGTTTATTAACCCTTAAGGCAAAGCTACTTTATATGTTACTTGCATAATAAAAGCTTAAAACACATAACAAACTATTAGTTATTAACCTAAAGGATAATACTATTTAACAATTTCACTCTTTAATTAATACTAAAAGAGGGATATGCTGATTGAAATTTATTATAAATTTACAATCGCATTTAAATATTACTTATTAATTTTAATAGATTAATAAGTAATATTACTATGTTCGCGTATATGCGACTTACTTATAAAAAGGGACTATAAAGTGAGATTTGAACAACTGGAACAATTCATAGCACTTGGCATGTTACGCCACTTCAGACAAGCCGCAGAACAAACTAAAATAAGCACGTCGGCGCTTACACGTAGCATTCAAACTCTTGAAGAAGAAATAGGCTACGAGTTAGTTAAACGCTCTACTCGCTCGGTACACCTTACCGATGCTGGTGAACTTTTTCTTGATTATGCTAAAAATACGCTTAGTGAGTTGGCATTAACTAAGCAGCGTATTTTTCAATCTATTAATGGCACTATTGAAAAAAAGCTAATTATTGGCTACACCAACAAAGCAAGTAGTGTTGTACCTATTTCGTGTGGGCAATTTTTAAATCAATATCCGCATATTAAAATTGAAATGCAACTCCAAGATAAACAAGAACTTTCGCGTAAACTGCAACAGGGCGAAATAGATATTAGTGTATATTCGCAAGCCATTAATAGCATTGGTAGTGATATTCACTTACCTGATCAGCTAATTTTATTTGTTTCTAAAAACCACCCTCTTGCGCATAAAGCCGACATTAGCAAACAAGAGCTAGATCACTACCCTATGTTTGGTTGTTTTTCACAATCTAAGCCCGTACAACTTATGCTTAATGAAGCCATTGATGGATTAAACAAATCATCTAGCATTAAAGTTGGCAGCATAGAGCAAGTAATGGCAGGTCTTGAAAAGTCAGATCATTTTGCAATAGCAGGCATTGAGCACACCAATGCTATTGCTGAAAATAGTAATCTTATTCAGTTAAAAACCAATAAAGACCTAAGCCGTGAGCAACTTATAGTACAAACGAGTCAAAAAATTGAAGTGGGTGAGCATATAGAGCACCTGTTATCACTGATAAAAAAAATGGCTATGACGGTAAATTAATAAATAAAATAAGTGCCTTTAAACATATAAATGATGGCTATTAAGTTGCTTTGCACTAGACTAGCTGCTCTTTATTTTAATAATTAGTATCAATGGGCAACTTTATTACCTCAGAAATATATTTAGATCATATTGAAGCTTATGGTTACGCTATTGTTGAAAACGCCATTGATGAAGGCTTAATGTCTGATTTAATGGCCGATTGTTACCGGATAAACCCGCACTTTAGCTTAGCTGGAATTGGCCGCTTAAATAATCAGCAAATTGATAGCACTATTCGCAAAGACAAAACATACTGGTTTGATGGCAGTTCGCAAGCCCAAAAAAATTATCAAACTGCGATGGAAGGCATTAGAACAACACTTAACCGGTGTTTTTTTATGGGGTTATTTGATTATGAATGCCACTACGCAAAATATACTTTAGGTGATTTTTATAAAAAGCATGTTGATGCTTTTAAAGGTCGTTCTAACCGTGTTTTTACCACCGTTTTATACTTAAACACGCCACAGCAAGGCGGCGAGTTAGTTATTTATAAACCTAAAAGTAAAGACATTGAAATTACTATTAGGCCAACAGCTGGCACCTTAGTATTATTTGAAAGCGAACGCTTTGTTCATGAAGTGCTACCTGCGGTTGATGAACGCTACTCGATTGCTGGTTGGTTCAGAAAAAACACGTCAATCAGTGGCATTATTGATCCACCCCGCTAACAATACTCTACCCTGTTATTAAAATGCGACAGGATAGGAAAACAATAAGCCGATAAAAAAGGCTAATCCTACATAATGATTGTTTAAAAACGCTTTAAAACAATCGGTGCGTGCGCGTTGTTGAATAAGCACTTGTTGGTAAACTAACAATACAATAGCAACACTAAGACCAAGCCAATAACTCAGCCCAATATTATTAAGTGCTCCTATAGCGAGCATTAACGCTATAAAGGCTAAATTAAGTAACCCTATAATGTGACGATCGTATTTACCAAATAAAATAGCGGTAGATTTAACCCCTATTTTTAAGTCATCATCTCTGTCGACCATGGCATACATAGTGTCGTAGGCTACCGTCCAGCAAATATTAGCAATAAATAACAGCCAAGCCTGTATAGGAAGTGCATTAATTGACGCCATAAAAGCCATAGGAATAGCCCAACCAAATGCTGCGCCTAACACCACTTGCGGTAATTGTGTATAACGCTTCATAAACGGGTAACAAAACGCTAAAGCAAGTGCACCAAAAGAGAGTAATATTGTATTTACACTAAGCATTAACACCAGTAAAAATGCGACTGTTATTAATAATATAAACAAACTAATCGCTTCACCACTACTAACCTGTCCTGAAACTAATGGCCGCTGCATTGTACGTTTAACCGAACCATCTATTTTTCTGTCGGCAAAATCATTAATAACGCATCCGGCGCTGCGCATTATCACAACACCCAGCGTAAATACTATAAAGTTAGTTAAACTTGGCATTCCTGCATTTGCTAACCACAGCGCCCAATATGTTGGCCAAAGTAATAGTAAAGTACCTATTGGTTTATCTATACGCATGAGCGCAATATAATAAGGAATATGGCTTGGGGTTAAACGCGCTAATTTCATGAGTACAAATACGCTCCTGGTAAAAACACTTCACACACTAAAAATTTATAGTCTTTAAGCGAAAATAGACTGCGACGGCCAAGTAAACTTTGCGATGGTAACTTTAATTGTGCAACAAGCTGTTGTAATGAATGCTGGGTATTAAAGCGCGCAATTTCTATATCTGTGCGGGTTAATTGTGGATCTTGAAAAATCACATCGCCTAATGGTCGCTCCCCCATATTATGTAATTTATTATTTGCGGCGTTAACACTTGCTGGCAACCAGCTTTGCGCATATACAACCGGTTTATTGTCGCAAAGTAAAAGTACCTCACGGTTAAGCGCAGTAGTTTGCGTACAGCCTAATAATTGTTGTTGCTCTGCACTAAGCTCAAACTCTTGCTCACTAAGTACTTTTACACTAAAACACTGTGAGCGACTTTTTAATTTGGCTGTTAATGAATGCGGTTCAAATAACCACTCTTGCTCTGCACTCGATAAATCACTAAACAGTGAGGCACATTGCCAATCGGCAGATAATGAAACAGGGAAAGTAATCACAATTGCTCTACTTAATAAAAATCAGTTGAATAATAACATTGCCAAAGCATTTGAAAAAGTACGATTTACTGCCACTAATAGTTGCTCTGCGCTGTATATTAGGCACTATAAGGTATAGACTATTTACAACACGTTTATAAAAAACAGCATTTAACATGAAAAAAACAGTATTCGCCGGCCTTTTTGTACTTATCGCAAGTTTAGTAAGCTTAACCGCACGAGCAGATTCGACTGTGGGTTACTTTGGTTTTGAGCCAGACATTATTACCAACTATATTGGCGCATCGAGTAAAAAAATGGGCTATGTGCGCATTACTATCGATTTAATGCTTAATAACGCATCAGATATTGCAACCGTAGAGCACCATACGCCATTGCTGCGCGACGCCTTAGTTGAAATTTTATCTAAAGAACCTGAAGATAAAATAAAATCGCTCAGTGGGCGTGAAGAAATAAGAGTAAAAAGTGCAGCAAAACTTAAAAGCTTATTAAAAGAAGAAACGGGACAAGAGATCATCCGTGAAGTCTTGTTCACCAAGTATTTATATCATTAATTGTGGCTTTTAGTTTTTAATATAGACGTGGTAACGGCGTAAGCCATACCGCTAATTAACCCGCCTAAATGCGCCCAATTAGCCATCCCTATAAACAACACATCCGCAAAACCGAGTACCAACCAAATTAGCATAAAACCAATAATTGCAGTGCTTACTAATGCAGGTTGTTTAGGGTTTAAGGCGCTGTGGATCCAGCAAAAGCCAAGCAGCGCGTATACCACGCCACTTAGGCCACCAAAGTTAGGGCCAACCATTAAATATTGTGCCCAATTGCTGATTAAGGCGCTTACCACAAACAGCCCGATTAAGCTGAGCTTGCCACATTGTTTTTCGATATTATCGCCAAGCGACACCCACCAAACTAAGTTAAATACAATATGCATGGCGCTAAAGTGCACTATAGCAGGGGTAATCCACGTTAATGGCTCGGCAGGATTAAACTGCAACGTGGTATATATTGTTTCAAATCCACCCAATAAAAATGCAATATAAATAACAATACTTAAAATGCTAACCGTTTGATTAAGCCAGCTAAGCGCTTTAAATCGCGCCACTAAATTCAGCGATTGCCCTTGATACTTAAGCGGTGATTGCGTGCTTCCAACTTCCCAAGATGCTTGCTGGTAGCGGGCATGATTAGGATTTTGCGTAAACTCAGCCCAAAGCGGTTGCACTTGATGAAAGTGCTCAGGTAGTACGCTAATAATTACTGTGCTACCATCTGTTGAGCGCAACTCGCCTTGCAAGCCTTGGCTTTTTAAATAGTCTATAAAGCCTTGTGCAGCACGCGGATTATTTAAACTGCCAAGCTCTATCATCGTTCAACTTTCTCGCTGTAGGCCGCTTCCCATGCTGTAAAACCACCATCCATACTGTACACATCTTCAAAACCTTGCTCCACTAAGTAGCTTGCTGCGCCTTGCGAGCTCATACCGTGATAACAAACAATAATTATTGGCTGATCAAACTCTTTTTCCATCATAAAGTGTGCAATGTTAGCGTTCGAAAGCGCTTCAGAACCTGGAATATGCCCCGCTTGATATGAATTTGGATCGCGGATGTCTGCAATTACTACGTCTTCTTTATCTAATAATTCAAGAGTTTGTGCTATTGATATATGTTTAAATGCCATTGAAATCTCTTTTAAAAATAATTAAATCAATAAAAAAGGCGACTCAAGCCGCCCTTTTAATACCATTTATAAAACCGTATTAAACTAAATTAATCCCAGTTTAGTATCACTTTGCCTGATTGTCCTGAAATCATCATATCAAAACCAGCTTGAAAGTCGTCTATTGAATATTGATGAGTGATAATTGGGTTTAAGTCTAAACCTGATTGAATAAGACTTGCCATTTTATACCAGGTTTCGAACATTTCACGGCCATAAATACCTTTGATCACTAAGCCTTTAAAAATCACTTGGTTCCAGTCTACCGCCATATCTGATGGTGGAATACCTAGCATGGCAACTTTACCGCCATGGTTCATATTATTTAGCATAGAATTAAAAGCACTTGGTACACCCGACATTTCAAGGCCAATATCGAAGCCTTCAGTCATACCTAGCTCTTTTATTACATCTTCAAGCTTTTCGTTGGCTACGTTAACAGCGCGTGTTGCACCCATTTTGCGTGCTAGCTCTAAGCGGTATTCGTTTACATCGCTAATAACTACGTGACGTGCGCCTACGTGCTTTGCCACTGCTGCTGCCATAATACCAATGGGGCCTGCACCAGTAATTAATACATCTTCGCCGACTAAATCAAACGACAGCGCGGTATGTACGGCATTACCAAAAGGGTCAAAAATTGATGCTAATTCGTCTGAAATATTATCAGGAATTTTAAACGCATTAAACGCTGGTATAACTAAGTATTCAGCAAATGCACCTTCGCGATTTACGCCTACACCTGTGGTGTTACGACATAAATGTACGCGCCCTGCACGACAGTTACGACAATGGCCACACGTAATATGGCCTTCGCCAGATACTCGGTCGCCAACCTTAAAACCACGTACTTCTTGGCCCATATCGACCACTTCGCCAACATACTCATGGCCAACAACCATAGGTGTAGGAATAGTTTTTTGCGCCCACTCGTCCCACTTATAAATATGAACGTCGGTGCCACAAATTGCAGTTTTACGAATTTTAATTAGCAGGTCGTTATGGCCAACTTCTGGTTTTGGCGCATCTGTCATCCAAATACCCGGTTCTGCTTTTAATTTAGATAATGCTTTCATAATTCACACTCAACTAAAAAACCGCGGCTATAGCGCGGTTTACAATAAAATTAAATAACGCCCATTTCTTTACCAATACGGGTAAAGGCAGCAATGGCGGTATCAAGTTGTTCAATGCTATGTGCAGCTGAGATTTGGGTACGAATACGTGCCTGACCTTTAGGTACAACAGGGAATGAAAAACCGGTTACATAAATACCTTCAACTAATAACTTATCAGCCATTAATGATGCAACTTTAGCATCGCCTAGCATAACTGGAATAATGGCATGATCTTTACCACCACAGGTAAAGCCAGCTGCTTCCATTTGCTCGCGGAAGTATTTAGCGTTTGACCAAAGCTTAGCGCGAAGCTCGCCACCACTTTCTAGCATTTCAAGCACTTTAATCGATGCAGTCACAATTGCCGGAGCTAATGAATTTGAAAATAAGTAAGGACGCGAACGTTGACGCAACCACTCAACAATTTCTTTTTTACCTGATGTATAACCACCTGATGCACCGCCCAATGCTTTACCTAAGGTACCGGTAATAATATCTACGCGATCAAGCACGTTACAATACTCTGGTGTGCCTTTACCATTTTCGCCAACAAAGCCCACAGCATGCGAGTCGTCAACCATTACTAATGCATCGTATTTATCAGCTAAATCACACACAGTGACTAAATCACAAATAACGCCATCCATAGAGAACACGCCATCTGTAGCAATTAGCTTAGTTTTAGCACCTGCTTCGGTCGCGGCAATAAGCTGCTTTTCAAGGTCAGCCATATCGTTATTAGCATAACGAAAACGCTTAGCTTTACATAAACGTACGCCATCGATAATTGAAGCATGATTAAGTGAATCCGAAATAATCGCGTCTTCTGCGCCTAAAATAGTCTCAAACAGACCTGTATTAGCATCAAAGCACGATGAGTATAAAATAGTATCTTCAGTTTCTAAAAACTCACTGATTTTTTTCTCTAACGTTTTGTGAATATCTTGCGTACCACAAATAAAGCGTACTGAGGCCACACCAAAACCATGTGCGTCTAAGCCATCTTGCGCTGCTTTTATTAGCTCAGGGCTATTTGCTAAGCCTAGGTAATTATTAGCACAAAAGTTAATTACTTTGCCTGATGCAACTTCAATTTGAGCTTGCTGCTGCGATAAAATAATACGCTCGCTTTTATACAAACCTTCAGTTTTTACGTCTTCAATTTGCTGTTGTAGCTGGCTAAAAAAAGCAGATGCTCTCATCTTTAGTCTCCATTTGATTTAACAGGTTAAACAGCAAAACAAAGCTACTGTTTATTATGTGGGGTATTGTAAAAGTTTAACGAATAAAATGCACTGTTTGCAGTTCATCGCAAATTATAAATTTGGCAGCAATTCCTGCCAGTTTACAGTGCCTGAATTGGGGGGCGTATTTAAATTTATAAAAGTGCTGGTAAATCATTAATTGAATTGAAAATAAAATCTGCAGTTTGTTTGGCGCTGTCATCAAACTGCTGGCCAGAGTGCACCAATACGCGCGTGGCAATGCCAGCTTGTTCTGCAGCTTGCATATCACTTTTTTTATCGCCTACCATAATACTTTGCTGCGGATCGATATTATGCTCACTAATACCTTGTAGTAGCATACCAGGGGCTGGTTTTCTGCAAGCGCACTGTTTTAAATACTCAGGCAATGCATTTTTAGGATGATGAGGGCAAAAATAAACGTCGCTTATCAATATCTGATGTGCGCTAAACTGTGCTTTCATCCAGCTGGTCAGTGCTATAAAGTCAGCCTCGGTGTAATAACCACGGCCAATACCTGACTGATTAGTTACAATAATAATTTTATAACCGGCATCATAAAATGCCTTGCACGTGCTAAATACTCCTTCGATAAATTCAAACCGCTCACTTTGATACACATAGCCATGATCAACGTTTACTACGCCATCTCTATCTAAAAATAGCGCTTTATTTTTTTGTGATTGATTCATTATAACGACTCTTTTTGCACAACATGATCAAACATAGCTTTTACCGCATCAATGGTAATTTGGCTCATTAAATCGTCACCTTTAATACGTGTGCCCCAAGGCAGCTGCTGCGCTGTTTTACCCGTTTGTTGAAGCAAGTTTTGATGATATACCTCAACCACATAGTTTTGGTATAAATACGGCCCTGTACGCGCTGGGTTTGAATGGGCATATAGCCCAATAACAGGAGTGCCTACCGTTACTGCCATATGGGCAGGGCCAGTATCTGGGGCTAGTACTACACTGGCGCGTTTTAACACGCACAACAATTCTTTAAGCTTAGTTTTACCAATTAGGTTTAAAATGCTGTGTTGGCTGTGTTTAATAATATTATTGGCAAGGTTTATTTCCAGCTCGGTAGGGCCGCCGGTCAAGGCCACTTTAAATCCCTGCTGATGGGCATAATCAGCAAGCGCGGCATAACGTTCGGGAAGCCAATTACGCTGTGCTTTACTTGCTGCTGGAGAGATAACAAACAGCTTATTAGATAAATATTCTGCAGTGAGTAATTCATCGGCTGTGTTTTGATCTTGCTGTGTATAAGGCATTTCCCAACTTGGCTGATAATCATTTACGCCAATGGCTTTAGCAAAGCCTTTAAACCCTTCTAACACGTGCGCATGTGGCTGCGCTGCAATGCGTTTATTTATAAATAGGCTATGCAGCTCTTTTGAGCGCGCCCAATCAAAGCCTATTTTAACTTTTGCAGGAATACAACGTGCAACAAATCCGGCCCTTAATGCCACCTGCATATTAAGCAGTACATCAAAGTTTTGCCCTTTAAAAGTTTGCTTTAAATTTTTCAGTGCTACGCGGCCTTGTTTTTTATCAAACACCACCAGCTCAACACCGGGTAAGTTAGCCAATAACATAGCTTCTACTTTGCCAATAACCCAAGTGATTTTTGCATTAGGATGCGCTTTTTGAATCGCTTGTACTGCACTCACAGCATGGCATACATCGCCAATAGCAGAGAGTCTTAAAATACAAATAGAGGAGTAGTTAGGCACTGAAGTCACGCGTTTCCTTGGGCATTAAATAGTAAAACCCGATCTTAAATTATAATCGCGCTATTGCAAGTACTTATCCTCGGCTTTAAAACGCGCTAACATAGGCGCATATTTAAGTAATACCTGTGAGCTATGTTCAAACAACACGTCCAAGGTAAGCATACTCTGCTGAGCCACCCTAGTTATGAAAATCAGGTTAATTTAAACTGGTTTAATGCCGACTACTGGCAGCAACAAAATAAAATAGTGGGTGCTAAAAAAGGCCGCGCAATGGCGTGGTTTTTTAAAAATAATGAACTAACCGCTGTGCTAAGACATTATTGGCGCGGTGGCTTGGTCGGTAAATTACTCAGTGACCAATACTTGTATTTAGGCTTTGAGCAAACGCGAGTATATAAAGAGTTTGCTTTAATGGCGCAGTTAATTGAGCTTGGCTTAAATGTACCAACTCCCATTGCTGCAAAAGTGACTCGAAGCGGGTTAATTTACCGCGGTGATATTATTACCGAGGCGGTAACAGGTGCCAAAAGTGTACTGGATATACTCGTTGAGCGTGCTTTAACTGAATCTGAATTAACAAGTATCGCCACAACCATTGCGCTCTTTCACCGTAAAGGCGTATACCACGCAGATTTAAACATTAATAATATTTTATTTAATGACACTGGCCAGATATATATTATTGACTTTGATCGCGGCGAAATTAAAACGCCCGCCTTACAATGGCAACAAAGTAATATGGAGCGCCTAAAGCGCTCATTTTTAAAAGAACAAGGCCGTAACCCTGTATTTAACTGGCAAGCCAGCGACTGGCAAGCCTTGTAT
>TARA_R110000796_G_scaffold19317_9_pt1 | contig 71212 bp, 78 predicted proteins | sample TARA_R110000796 | Tara Oceans TARA_R110000796 (sample SAMEA4397815) | marine metagenome | biome: Polar Biome; feature: [SRF] surface water layer (ENVO:00010504); material: water (ENVO:00002006), including particulate matter (ENVO:01000060) such as... | depth 5 m
TTACCTCGATACAAAATGGGTGCGTAATGAACTCCATAGATTACATTTAGAACCTAAAACTTAAATTAAATAAGCAGTCGTTATGTTGCAATATAACTACTTATAATAGTTATATTGCTATCAATACATGGTTATAAAAACACCCATAATACTTAGCTCTAACTATTTATTATTTTGCTTTTATTTTAAATAAAGCTAAGTAAGGTTTAAGTTTAGATTTTGTTAGGGCTTTTTTACTTAGTTGGAACTAAAATTGCTGCATAGCTTGTAACGCAGCAATGGATTTGAGCTAATGACAACAATAACGTTTAAAAATCAATACAGTAACTATAATCCCCCTAGTGTAAATAAAGCGGCAAGCCCAAGCGAAGTTGCGGCAATCAATCCCCCTATTGATGAAAAAGCAGGTGATGTTAAAGGCATAAACTCAGCCCCTAAAGAGCAATCATTTTTAGAAAAAGCCCAAGAAGCGCTTGTTTATCAGCGTTTAGGTGTAAATAAAGACAAAATAGACGAGCTAAAAGCGGCAATAGAGGAGCTGACTAAAGAGTTACAAGCGCAAGGCGCTGATCTTGATGTAATTGCAGATAAAATTAACGAACTTGAAAAAATGCTTGAGCAAGAATACCAACAAGGGCGCGATCGAATGGATATGAAACCTCAGCATGAGCCGGGAAAAATAATTTCTGCACTTGTTTAATTTACATAATATTGAATAGTTTGCATTGTTATTGTGCTTACTTTTGCTAAGGTAAAAACTTATAACAAAAATAAACAAGGATTACTAATGAAAACCCTGCAGCAGCAACTAGGTAACTACGGGCTTTATCACCGCTCAAAACGCAATGTACTCACCCACCTGTTAGGCATTCCGCTCATTGTATTTGCCGTATTGTGCTTATTGGCGCGCATTCAGATCCCGTTGGGAGGCCTTGTTATAGATGGCGGACAACTTATTGTATTTGTATCAGTTGTGTATTATTTAATGTTGAGTGTGTCGTTGGGTCTTATTATGGCTGTGCTATTAACTATATTACTTGTGGGCGCGCAACCTATTGCAGCCATGGCATTTACGCCTTGGTTAACGATTAGTGTAGGGCTGTTTGTATTTGGTTGGATTTTACAGTTTGCTGGCCATTATTTTGAAGGTAAAAAACCCGCGTTTATAGATGATATATCGGGGCTTATTATTGGCCCTTTGTATGTAACTGCAGAGCTATTATTTATGTTGGGCTGTTATAAAAAGCTAGAGCAGCAAGTAACCGATATTGCCGGCCCAACCAAGCCATAAACACAATAACTAACGTGCTGTAACTAAAGCATAAAAATACGGTAACAAAGTATGAATTATAATAATAAAACAGTGTGGATCACCGGTGCGTCATCGGGCATAGGTAAGGAGCTGGCAATACAGTTTGCAGAGCTAGGTGCTAGCGTTATTTTATCGGCGCGTAATGTTGAAAAACTGACAGCGCTTAAGGCTGAACTAAAAGGAGAAGGGCATTTAATATTGCCACTCGATTTAGCAAAGCCCGAAGAAGTATTAAGTAAAGTTACCGCGGCAATAAATGAGTTGCCCGCAATCGATATTTTAATTAATAACGGTGGCATATCGCAGCGTAGCTTATTTTTAGAAAACGACTTTAAAGTGTACCGCCAATTAATGGAGGTTAACTATTTTGGTTTAGTGGCATTAACTAAAGCGGTACTGCCCTCTATGGTTGCAAGAAAAAGTGGCTCGGTTGTAGCTATAAGCAGTGTGGCAGGAAAGGTAGGCTCTAAACTAAGAACCGGTTACTCAGGCACTAAATTTGCTGTGGTGGGGTTTATGGATTGCCTGCGCGCAGAAGTAAAAGAGCATAACATTCATTGTTTAACAATTTGCCCAGGTTTTATAAAAACCGCGATTGCGCACAACTCATTAAACCCGCAAGGGGTTGCACAAAATAAATCTGAGCAAGCTATAGAAAATGGCATGGATGTTAAAGTAGCCGCATCAAAAATGATTAACGCTATTAATAGCAAAAAAGATGAAGTGATTGTTGGCCAAGGCTTAAGTGGTTGGGCTCCTACCATTAAACGCTTTTTTCCGCGTTTATTTAACCGTTTAACAGCTAAAGTTAACTTTAAATAATACCAAAATTCAAGAAAGCTATAGTTGAGTATAAAAATGATAATAAAGTATATATGGCTCGGATTATTTTTTAGCGTGCTGATCTGGTCGGGCATAAACCCAAAAGATCAATTTACTTGGTTTTTAGAAGTGCTACCAGCCATTATTGGTGTGGTAATTATGCTTGGCACCTATAAACAATTTAAGTTAACCCCTATTTTATATTGGTTTATTCTAGCGCATTGTATTGTGTTGATGGTAGGCGGCCATTACACCTATGCTGAAGTACCGCTATTCGATAATTTATTTGGCAGTGAGCGCAATAACTACGACAAAGTAGGGCACTTTTTTCAGGGCTTTGTACCTGCATTATTAGCACGCGAAATTTTACTGCGTAAAAATGCAGTTAATGGCAAAGGGTGGCTAATAACCTTTATTATTTCGATATGCTTAGCCTTTAGTGCTTTTTATGAGCTACTAGAGTGGTGGGTGGCATTGTTGAGCGGCGAAAATGCCGAAGCGTTTTTAGGCACCCAAGGTTATATTTGGGATACCCAATCAGATATGGGATTAGCACTATTAGGTGCTATTTGCTCGCTGTTAGTACTTTCTAAAGTACACGACAAGCAGCTAAAAAGCGTTAAAGATTATGGATGAGTTATTATGCTTAGGCTTTATAGCGCTTGTTAATAGATCTTTCGTGACATATAGAAAAACCGGTCTTCTTCTTTGTCTATTACGAAGCCATTTCTCGTATACAGATGATACGCAGGGCTAATTTTAAAAACTCGTAGTCTAAGTAAATTAACACCAGCTTTAATCGCTAATCGTTCGCACTCTGCTAGAGCAGCTGCCCCAATTCCCTTATTTTGAAATTTCTCACTAACCTGTATATCTCGGATATAACATCCTTCATTATCAAAGGCTAAACGAATTGCGCCAACGAGCGAAGTATTATAAAGAATATCCCAATTTTCTAAGTCTACAATTTGCTCTTGTATATTAGATTGTTCCCAGCAAACCGAATAATATTCATAGTATGAACGCATATTTTTATATGTAATATCTGCCGATGCATAAAGATCGACTGTTGCTTGATATGAAATCACTGCAAATCTCCCTGCTTTAATTACTTATATGGATAATGAGTCCCACTTTTTGAGTTATCACACCCCAAAATAGCGTGTATTATATTGTTCAATAATTTCACTTAAAAACGTCTATGTAAACAATTGTTTATGCGGGGTATAAAATAAGTTTTACTGTTATGCCTAAAACAACTTTTAATAAGGTTATAGGGCAAAATATAAATACGGTTTTAATGCGCAGTAGTTGTCGCTTAATAATTTATTTGGTTTTATTGAGTGGGATTTATTTAGTAGTTAAGTTTTTAAGTGGTTTTTTTGGGGTGGGGAGGCTGATTAATACTTATTTGCTGCTTTTACTTGAAAGTAATCAGAAAATACCACAGCGGTATAAAAAGAAAGTTTAAATTTATGAGTTATTTTACTAAACGCTGCCCGGTGTTTTTAATGCAAAGAGCCGCGTTTAACTATATGCATTTACTTAGCTTTTTTAGCCTCAAGAGTTTCTATTTCACTCCAAATTTTTTCGGCCTCGGCGCTTAACATAGCGTAGCTTTTAATATCGCCTTTACGCTGTGCCTGCATGCCTTGCTCTAATTTTGCGTCGTACTCTTTGCGTAGTTTTTTGCTTGGATCTGATTTAAATATCGAAAACATGCTTACTCTCTTAATTACTTTTAATGTATTTGCTTGATTGAGTATACATACGATGCCGCGTGGAAAATCGATTATTAAAGTATAAATTAGTCCTGCAGCTAAATATTGAATAATTACTCTAACAGGGTTGAAATCACAAATATTGAGCGTACACTTGTGCGCTGAAAGTTTGGGCGCACACGTGTAAGCCTAAAGTGTTTTGAATCGCAATAGAGAATTAAGTGCTTATGATCACGCAAATATTAGATCAATTTTCAAAATGGTTTTTACACCATCAAAGTTTTGCCAGTTATATAGAGCCAATTATACAGGTGTTTAAACCCGCATGGCGCGCTGGGCAATATAGAGCGCAAGTAGTTGACGCAGTTAGCCTTAATGGGAGTTTTTTAAGTGTGCAACTTAAGCCAAGTAAACAATGGCCTAAGCATACTGCTGGGCAGCATATAAGTTTAACCCTTGAAATTAACGGGCGATTATTAACGCGTGTTTTTACTGTGGCTTCAAGCGCTCAGCAATTTAAAAACACAGGCTTAGTGCGTTTACTAATCAAAACGAATGCACAAGGGCGCTTTACAGGCTTACTAAATAACACCTTAAAAGCGGGTTTGTGGTGCAGTATTTCTGCGCCAAACGGCGACTTTGTATTTAAAAGCACACATACACCGGCCACTTTTATTGCTGGTGGGTCGGGCATTACTCCCATGCTGGCTATGCTTGATGATTACCTAAGCCAAACAACGCAAAAGGTGTTGTTAGTGTATTACGCAAAAGTAACTGAGCATCAATGTGTTGATGAGTTGGGTGAACTGGCTGCACGGTTTGAGCATTTTTCGTTTTTATTATTAACGCGCGAGCAATCAAGCGATATAACCTGCAATATTAAACCATGGGAAAACCCCGATATTTATTGCTGTGGCCCTGCAGCCTTTATGCAAACGGTGAGTGACTTTGCTAAAAAGCATGATTTAAATTACTACCAAGAGGCATTTGGTTTAGCGTTGCCGCGCTTAAAAGACGACAGCCAATTTAATGTAAAAATTAACAGTGGCGCGCATGTGGTATTGGGCAACAATGTTTTGCTAACTCAGTTTGAAGAAAAAAAGCTACCCGTTAAACGTGGTTGCGGCATTGGTATTTGCCATCAGTGCCAATGTATTAAAAAGTCGGGCGTGGTACGCAATTTAAAAACCGGTGAATTAAGTGATAGCGGCGAGCAGTTAATTCAACTTTGCGTAAGCCAAGCGGTAAGTGATTTGGAGCTACAATTATGAAAACCATTAACTTTGAGCAATTAGAAAAAGAATTAAATGCCATAAAAATGGATACCCTTGGCAAAGTAGGCCAGCAAGATGCTGATTATATTCGCGCTGTTGTACGTAAACAGCGAGTGTGTGAATGGAGCGGGCGTATTTTACTTATGCTTGGTTTTATTGTGCCATTACTGTGGGTTGTGGGTGTGCTGTTACTCGCCCTTGCTAAAATTTTAGATAATATGGAAATTGGCCACAATGTAATGCATGGCCAGTACGATTGGATGAACGACAAGCAACTTAATTCACAAAACTATGAATGGGACATAGCCTGCGATGGACAAAGTTGGCACCGAGTGCATAACTTTGAGCACCACACATACACCAATATTATAGGTAAAGACCGCGATTTTGGTTATGGCTTATTAAGGTTAAGTGACGATTTTAAATGGCGTTTAAAAAACACGTGGCAATTTATAACCTATTTAAATTTAAGTGTGTTGTTTCAATGGGGAGTGTCGTATCACGAACTGGCAGGCGAGCGCGTGTTTATAGGTAAAAAGAAGCCACACCGCGATGGTGCCGTATTGCATAGCACCTTAAAACAGCGCTTTTTTAGTAAAGGCGCGCGCCAATTAATTAAAGATTATGTGATATTTCCGTTACTTGCTGGGCCATTATTTTTGTGGGTATTAGCGGGTAACTTAGTAGCAAATTTAATTCGTAACTTATGGACGTCGACCATTATATTTTGTGGCCACTTTACTGAGCAAACCCATACTTTTAAAGAACAAGACTGTGTAAACGAAAGCCAAGGGCAGTGGTATTACCGCCAAGTATTGGGCTCGTCAAATATTAAAGGGCCGCGTTGGTTTCATGTATTAACCGGGCATTTGAGTTTTCAAATTGAGCATCACTTATTTCCAGATATGCCTTCGTCGCGTTATCAAGAAGTGGCACCGCAAGTACAAGCAGTATTGCAAAAACAAGGCATTGCCTACAATACGGGAGGGTTTTTTAGTCAATATGCCTCGGTGTTAAAGCGTATATTTCGGTATTCTTTTAAATAATGATTAATAAAGTAGCTGTAACGGTAATGCCTGCATTAAATAATCGGTTAGCGTAAAGGCGTTAGCTGATTATTGCATTAAAGTGTTGTAAATGGCTTTTTTGATTAAATAACCACCACCACATGCAAAAAACTCTTCTAATTAATTTAAAAACAGGCTGTTTTGCTATGGTTAAGTAGTAGTTGGTTGTCATACAATGGAGAAAAATAGACCACACAAGAGAGATTAAAATGGCCGCATTTGGTACTGTGTTTATGCCGCAGATGATTCAAGCTCGTTTTTCTGATAATAAATGGAGCGAAAGCTCAATTGTCCCTTCTGATAAGCTTGAACTGCATCCTGGCGCTCACGTTTTACATTATTCAAGCACATGTTTTGAAGGCTTAAAAGCCTTTCGCCATGAAGATGGCTCAGTCTATATTTTTAGAATGGATGCAAACATTGCGCGCATGCAGCAGAGTTCTGAATTGCTTAGTTTACCAAGTGTTGATGGCGAGATGCTAAAAACCATGATTATTGATATTGTGCGCCAATATGCAGATGAAACGCCTTTACCACCGGGCTCTATGTATATTCGCCCAACGCATATTGGTACTGAGGCCGCAATTGGTAAAGCCGCTGCGCCTTCAATGAGCTCATTGCTATATACCTTGTTATCGCCAGTAGGTGATTACTTTAGTGGCGGTGCAACGGCACTGCGCGTATTACTTGAAGAAGATGGTATGCGCTGTGCGCCGCACATGGGCATGATAAAAAGTGGTGGCAACTACGCCAGTGCACTAGGACCAATTTCAGCAGCACGTACTAAGCATCAGGCTGATCAAATTTTATTTTGTCCAGGCGGCGACGTACAAGAAACCGGTGCAGCTAACTTTATTTTAATTGATGGCAACGAAATTATTACTAAAGCGCTCGATAGCACGTTTTTACATGGCGTTACCCGTAATAGTATTTTAACCATAGCTAAAGACTTAGGTATGACGGTAAGCGAGCGCAACTTTAGCGTTACTGAGCTTTTAGAGCGCGCAGCTAAACCGGGCACTGAAGCAGCACTTTCGGGTACTGCGGCAGTATTAACACCAGTGGGCACATTTATTCATAATGATAAAGAATACCAAGTTGGTAACGGCGAAGCTGGCCCAACTACGGCGCGCCTGCGCCAAGCATTGAACGATATTCAATGGGGTAAAACTGCAGATACACACGGTTGGTTAACTAAAATTTAGTTTTTAATTTAACCCACTAAAAAGCCACCTAATTAACTTTAATTAGGTGGCTTTTGTATTTTTGCTATTTAATTAGCGCTTAGGTTAAATAGCTTTACACCTTAGCGGATTAAAATCTCATTTCTATTTTGCCGTAAACGTAGCGGCCATTAAAACCAAATGGCGAAAAGCTTGAGTACGAAAATAAGCGTGAGAATGTAGTTACGTCATCAACTAGGTCGCGGGTTGGATCTGGGTATACATCAAAAATATTATTAGCACCTAAGCTTACCGATACATTGTCAGTTACTGCGTAGGCTACATCTAAATCGGTGATCCATTTAGGTTTTAAAACTTCGTTACGCTGTGCAATATCCGATGGATCTTGGGTTTCGCCGTAGCGAGTATTTCGTAAGGTGGCGCGCCAATCATCCATAGTCCAAACCGCGCTTAAGTTATATTTATTACGCGGGGTACTTACTTCAAAGCGACGTAGTTCGTTACCAGAAAATAAGTTGTCTTGATCAAACCCAGCGCCTTGCAGCTCTGCAGGTGGGGCAATAATGTCGGTTACTTGGTTTTTGCCATAGTTAAAGCCTAAATTAAATGCTACATCGCCGTAGTTATCTGTAATTAGGTTATATGAAGCAACCACATCAACACCGCGAGTTTTACTATCAATAGCGTTTAAGAAAAATCGTCCTTGATTAGCCCCTGTACCTTCGAGTAAATCGGCAATAGCAGCGCCAGATAAGTTATTCGACAGTACAATACGGTCATCAATAAGTATTTGATAGTAATCTACCGATAAGCTGAAATTAAAGTCGGTTGACCAAGTAAAGCCTATTCCATAGTTGGTGGCTTCTTCGGCATCTAGGCCAGGTGATCCGAGTGCTTTTGCAACGTTACTGCTGGGTGCAAAAGTACCGGTTTGTGTGGGTTCACCATCAACAAATACAGTAGCAACTGAAGTAAAATGTTGTTGCTGTAGCGAAGGCGCTCTAAAACCGGTTGATACTGAGGCGCGCAGCGCTAAATCTTCGGTTAGTGTATAACGTGTGGCAATTTTACCGTTTAAGGTATCACCAAAGTCAGAGTAATCTTCGTAACGCGCTGCAACGGTTAAGTTCCAGTTGTCGGTAATGTAGGCTTCTAAATCTACGTATAAGCTTACATTATGGCGGCTGTTATCGCTTGCCGATTCAGGGGTAAAACCAGGGAACACTTGCGAGCCTGCTGAACCAAATGGGCCGTTCACTGGATCGGTTACTGCACCACCAGGGCCAAATGTGCCTTGGGCATAAGAGGCTTCTTCGCCTGCTTGAATTTCGTAGCCTTCGCGGCGGTACTCAGCACCTACAGCAATGTTTAAGCCGCTGGCTAAAAAGTCGACATCAACCTCGCGGCTAAAATCAACATTAAGCGTAAGTTGGTCGTAGGTAAGTGTACCGGCATCAAAACGTGTTTGGCTGCTTGGCCCATACGAGGTATTTACGCTATCTATTACACCAAATTCAAAGTCATCTAGCCCGTATACGGCAGATACATCGTAATTCCACTCACTCACAAAGCCTTTAACACCCAATGCGAGAGAAAAGTCATTTATATCAGAGGTGATAACCGGTAAAAAGCCGTCGGGGTAAATTTCGGTGACGTTACGATCATCTTGCGCGCGGCGGTAAAAACCTCCACCTTCGCCTTCACGTTTACTATAAGAGCCAAAAGAATACAGTTCAGCGTTATTTGTTAGCTCATATCCTGCGTTATAAAAAACAGAAAAGTCTTCTACATTACCATTACCAAAATTATGATTGTAGCGATCCCAGGTTAACTCGCGTGGATCGAGTGCGCCATTTACGGAGCCATCATCTAAACGAGCGTAGTTTTCACGTTGGTCGTAGTCAGAGCGATTGGTTGAATGACGATCGCGATATTCGGTAGATATATTTAAAAAACCGTTATCGCCTAGCTCAAATCCCATATTGCCTTGCAGTGTTAACGTTTGACCATCGGTTAATGAACGGTCGCTCCCTTCGTTAAAGGCTAAATTACCATTGGCATCTTCTGATACCGATTTAAGTTCAGGCACGCCATCCATTTCGGTCATGTTTGCGCCATATATAGCCGATACAGAACCGCCACTACTGGCACTTTTAAGTACAATATTAATAACCCCGGCTATTGCGTCGGATCCATACTGCGCAGCAGCGCCATCACGCAGTACCTCAATTCGGGCAATAGCATTGGCCGGAATAGCATTTAAATCAACCGATGATGAGCCTCGACCCGTTGAGCCATTTAAATTAAGTAGTGCATTACTATGGCGGCGCTTACCATTAACAAGGACTAAGGTATGATCGGGTGCTAAACCACGCAGTTGAGCTGGGCGCACATGGTCACTACCATCGGTAAGTGATGCTTGCGGAAAGTTAAAGCTAGGCAGTAAGCTACTAAGCAGGGCGTTGGTTTCGGTTTGGCCTGAGTTTTTAAGCGAATCGGCACCAATAATATCAATTGGAACTGGGCTGTCCTCTACAGTTCGGCCTAGTCGGCGCGAGCCAATAACACTAATTTGTTCAATATCTGCCTCGGCTTGGGTGTCTTGCTCAGCAGCAGATGCGTACATAGAGCCCAGTAATGCCGCCGATACGCTTAGCGCGCACACAGTGAGTGGCGTTGATTTTTGCAGTTTTAATAATAATTTATTATTCATGTTGATTCCCTCATTCAAAAACGCAGTAAATTAGTTCAGTTAAATTACAGTAACAATTGAGCTAATTAAAATTACAGCTTTTAACATATACCCAAGCAGCAAAGGCAGTCAATTGAATAACATTCAATAAACATAATGTTTACTTGAAAGTGAGGGGTTAATGATAGAAATTTATTTTATTAGCTATAACTCACTACATTGTTTACTAGATATAACTCACCACTTTATTTTTCCAATGAGCATATCTTTAAACATAACCCAGTCGGCCCACAAACTGTAAAAAGGGTGCTTGAAGGTAGCGGGTCTGTTTTTTTCAAAAAAGAAATGCCCAACCCAGGCAAAACCATAGCCAATTACTGGTAACAACCACAATAAAGGGTATTGCGATTTAAGCACCGCTACGCCAATAACAAAAAGCACTAAAGTGCTGCCAATAAAGTGCAAGCGTCGGCACGTAATGTTGCGGTGCTCTGTTAAGTAGTAGGGGTAAAATGCTTTAAAGCTATTAAATTTAGGGCTGGGCATGTATTGCTCTTATTTATTTATGCTGCGTAATCTTATTAAAGCCTAAATTTACACTTGTTTACAGCGACAAGTGGTATTGAACGTATCTAGCTAGACAAACTTGCTTAAAGTTAATAACTTAGGCCTACTATTAAAAATCAATAATAATGGAACGATAAATGTTTAAACAAACCCTAGCATGTGCTGTTCTTGTAGCACTTAGTGGCTGTTCAGAGCCAACAAATACCGCAACTAATAAAGAAGTTAAAGCACCTATGAGCCAAGCAAATTCAGTGAGCTACCCAGTAACTAAAAAGGGTAATGTAGTAGATAACTACTTTGGCGAAACACTGGCCGACCCATATCGCTGGTTAGAAGATGATATGAGCGCAGAGACTGCCAGCTGGGTTAAAGCACAAAACAAGGTAACCTTTTCGTATTTAGAGCAAATTCCTTATCGCGATAAGTTAAAGCAACGTCTTGAAAAGTTAATGAACTACGAAAAAATAGGCGCTCCCTTTACCGAGGGCGATTACACCTACTTTTATAAAAACGATGGCCTGCAAAACCAGTATGTTTTATATCGCAGTAAAGAGGGTGGTGACGTTGAGGTGTTTTTAGATCCAAACACGTTTAGCGACGATGGCACTACGTCTATGTCGGGGTTGTCGTTTTCAAAAGATGGCTCATTACTCGCGTATCAAATATCTCAAGGTGGCAGTGATTGGCGCAAAATTATTATTATAGACACGCAAACTAAAGAGCAAGTGGAGCAGGCTTTAGTTGATGTGAAATTTAGTGGCATAGACTGGTTAGGCAACGAGGGTTTTTATTATTCTAGCTACGATAAACCTGAAGGCAGTGAGTTGTCGGCTAAAACCGATCAACATAAAGTGTACTATCACACCTTAGGATCAGATCAAGCAACCGATAAGCTGGTATTTGGTGCAACCGATGAGCAAAAACATCGTTATGTAGGAGCAGATGTAACGCATGATGGCCGTTATTTACTTATTTCGGCTAGTACTTCTACTTCGGGTAATAAGCTATTTATTAAAGACTTAACTCAAAAAAATAGCGAGTTTGTGACTATTGTAGGAAACACAGACTCAGATACATCGGTTATTGATAACGAAGGCAGTAAGCTGTTTTTAGTGACTAACTTAAATGCCCCAAATCAAAAAGTAGTAACGGTAGATGCAGCTGATCCTGGTCCGCAAAACTGGCAGGACTTTATTCCCGAAACCGAAAATGTATTAAAGCTTACTAAAGGCGGTGATACCTTTTTTGCAAATTACATGGTTGATGCTATTTCAAAAGTGAAACAGTACAACAAAAAGGGTGAGCTAATTCGCGATATTACCTTACCGGGTGTGGGCACTGCGGGTGGCTTTAGTGGCAAAAAAGAGCAAACAACGCTGTATTACTCTTTTACCAATTATAAAACCCCAGGAACGACCTATACGTTTGATGTAACTACGGGAGAGTCGGGTGTTTATCGTAAATCTGGGGTTGATTTTAATAGTGACGATTACACCTCTGAGCAAGTGTTTTATAACTCAAAAGATGGCACTAAAGTACCTATGATAATTACCTACAAAAACGGTATAAAGTTAGATGGTTCAAACCCAACTATTTTATACGGTTATGGCGGGTTTAATATTAGCTTAACGCCAAGCTTTAGCCCAACTACTGCCGCGTGGCTTGAACAAGGCGGCGTGTATGCGGTGGCCAATATTCGCGGTGGTGGTGAGTATGGGAAAGAGTGGCACAATGCAGGCACTAAATTACAAAAACAAAATGTATTTGATGATTTTATTGCCGCAGCTGAGTATTTACAAAGCAAAAAGTACACATCTAAACAGCGTTTAGCTCTGCGTGGTGGCTCAAATGGTGGCTTATTGGTAGGCGCAGTTATGACCCAGCGACCTGACTTGTTTCAAGTAGCGCTGCCGGCTGTAGGCGTACTCGATATGCTGCGTTACCATACATTTACTGCAGGCGCAGGCTGGGCGTACGATTATGGAACCAGTGAGCAAAGCAAAGAAATGTTTACTTATATAAAAAACTATTCACCGCTGCATAATGTAAAAGCGGGCATAGAATACCCTGCAACTATGATAACAACAGGGGATCATGACGATAGAGTAGTGCCTTCGCACTCATTTAAATTTGCTGCGCAGTTACAAGCTAAACAAGCCGGTGCAAACCCTACGCTTATTCGTATTGAAACAAACGCCGGACATGGTGCAGGCACACCAACGAGTAAAATTATTGATTTGTACGCGGATATGTATGGCTTTACGCTTTATAACATGGGAGTTAAGTCACTTTAATTACGACCTTTTAAAAGTGAAGTAACCACAAAAAAACCGAGTAAATTAACTTACTCGGTTTTTTATTAATCGTTTATAAGCCACTCATTATTGAACGGGTGAAAACAGCCGTTGATAGGTTTTATAGGCGTATTCATCACTCATACCACTGAGGTAATCGCAAATAATACGCATACCTTGGTTTTGTTTTTGCGCCTCTATGTACTGGGCTTGCGTGGTTTCGGGTAATAACCGCAGCGGATCGCTGGCAAAAGCGGTAAATAATTCAATCAGTAGGTTTTGCCCTTTAAACTCAATTTGTTGCATTTTAGGGTTGCGAATTAAGCGCTGAAACACAAAGTGTTTAAGTATTTGCAGTACACTCTCGTACTGAGTTTCTAGCTTGGCTGTGTATTTTAAAATAGGGCATTCGAACGCTTCGTTTTGCACATCTAAATGAATATGAATGATAAAGGTATTAACCAGTTCGCCTATGGCATCTTTGCGCTCAAAATCATGCTTTGAAAACAGTCGTAAAGTGAGTGATTCAAGCATATCGTTTAACCAGCTAAAGTTAAGCGCCTGCAGTTGTGGTAAAGCATGGGTTTGCCAATCATCAAGAGTAAGTACTTTGGTGGCTATGGCATCTTCTAGGTCGTGTACCGCATAGGCTATATCGTCGGCGTGCTCCATTATGGCGCTATCGAGCGACTTATAGCTGGTTTTAGCGCGGTACTTATCTATTACCGTGTGGTTACTTAACAAGCTTTTATCGTTTTGACTCAAGGGCTCTACTATCCAATTGAATATAGCCGCATCGTCGTTATATAAGCCTTTAGCTGGTCGCCAATCGTCTGCTTTAATAAATGCACGCTCAGGGTTTGCTTTAGGGATAGTGTGCCAAAGCTTATTTATAAATGCAGGGTATTTTATAAAGCCCAATAAGGTGCGGCGGGTAAGGTTCATACCATGGCCGTCGCTGTATGGTTCAAGCTTGGCAACAATACGCAGCGTTTGCGCGTTGCCTTCAAAACCACCGTGATCGCGCATCATATAATTAAGTGCAATTTCGCCGCCATGACCAAACGGCGGGTGGCCAATGTCGTGGGCTAAGCATAGGGTTTCTAGTAATCCGGTTGACGGAAAATGGCTAAAGTCGCTGTGTTGTACTTTTAAATGGCGCAGTATGCCGGTGCCAATTTGCGACACTTCTAATGAGTGAGTAAGGCGAGTACGGTAAAAGTCGTTTAAGCCAATACCCATAATTTGGGTTTTAGCTTGCAGACGCCTAAACGCAGCAGCATGAATAATACGTGAGCGATCAACCTGCCACGGTGAGCGATTATCATTAGGGCGGTGTTTATATTGTTCTATAATTCGGCTTTGCCACTGTTTGTCCATACTACTGACTCGTAATTAGTTAATAACGTTAGAATATACCCATGAACTATAAATTGCGAGTGCACACGTTGTACGGTATTTGCGCAGTTAGTGAAAGTTCGCCTTTATAAAGTGGCTTAGGTATAATAACGCTTCGTATGTATGTGCATTACCCATACATAATTTAAAGTTTTATTGAGAGAGTACATGTTAAAAAACATTATAAAGTTTATATTAGCCGCACTTTTTATTTGGGCACTGGCGTTTCCTTTTTTACAAAGTGACGAGAGTGGTTCAGATGAGCAAACAAGTTCAGAGCAATCTAAAAAGCAAAAGAAAAAAGAAAAACCGCTGCACAGTGTAACGCTACCAAAGTTTTCTGAGTTTGCGGATGTAAAAGATAAAAAGCGGGCATTTTTTAACTTTATTAAACCGCATGTAGAAGCCGAAAATAAAAAGATTTTACAACAACGCGCTAATTTAGAAATTGCTCGAATGATGCTTGAAAACGACTTACCGTTAGATGAAAAACAAAGCAATGATATTGTTAAAATATTAAAGTCGTACGACCTACCCACAACAATAGATAGCTTTACGCTTAAACAAGCACTTCGCCGTGTAGACGTGATCCCTAAAGAACTAGCCCTAATGCAAGCTGCTAATGAGTCTGCGTGGGGAACATCGCGATTTGCACGTATTGGCCTGAACTTTTTTGGCCAGTGGTGTTATTCAAAAGGCTGCGGTATGGTCCCTGGTAGACGCGATACCGGTGCTGCACATGAAGTGGCTGCGTTTAAGTCGGTGCGTGCTGCGGTTAGTTCTTACTTTAAAAATATAAACACCCATAATGCTTATAAAGAGCTGCGATCTATTCGCGAAAACCTACGCTTAGAACAACAACCCATAGCAGCAACATTATTAACTCAGGGTTTAATGTCGTATTCAGAGCGTGGTGAAGCGTATATAGAAGAGCTAAACACTATGATTAACCAAAATAGAGCCTACTTTGATGAATAAAAGTGTATTAAATATAATGACAGCACTGTCGTTAACACTACTGAGTGTTACCGCATTAAATGCCTCTGCTAGAGAGTTTGTAATGTCGTACGATGGCTTTTACGATCGCTTAAAAGTGGTTAATAAAGGTGATTTTCAATATGCGCGAGTTAATTTTTATATTAGCGATATTGGCACTAACGAAGCCTGTGCAATTAAAAGTGGCACAATTTTAACCGAAAATAACGAATACCCGCTCAATTACACCGAACAAGCGCAATTATTACTGCCTTTTGATAAGCAACTTGATACAGATAAAGCGGTTATTGTGGTGCAACCGCAAAATCCGGTACATGACTGTCAGTTAAAATTACAAATAGAAGCGAATGAACTTGAAGGTTTAAGCTTTACTAAACAGTCGTTATTTACTATACACACTGAACTTGACGAACTGTTGGCTGATTTATCGGGATTTTTTGTTAGCAAATTAATGTGGTTTTTATTACCAGAACAAAAAGGCGTAGTTGTTACCTTTAAAAAGCCAATGCATTTTGATGATGAAAGCATTGAGTGTAAAAAATCAGTGTGCTATTTCGCTGTTGCAGACAATTGGCAAGACGATACCAAAGAATTAGCTGATATAGCAGATGTTATAAAAGTAACACCTTGGATAACTAAATAAATATAATTTTATAAAAAATTATTTAAAGCGGCTTTTGCCGCTTTTTTATTTAGTAACCTTAACTCTGGTTAAGAGATTTACTAACGTATTGAATCATAGTTATATTTAGCTTTATTTTCTCTAGCCAGAGATTTTCAGTGAATTCAACGCAGTTAGCGCTGAAAATAGCTGCTTGAGATAGGTTTATTATCCGCAGTTGAGGTTATTTAGTAACCTTAACTCTGGTTAAGTATTATATTGCGGACGTGTTGGCTTGCGAGAAGAGGTGTGATCGTATTGACTAACTACTTTGTCGCGGCCTGTTTCTTTTGCAAGGTATAGGTGTTTGTCGGCGTGTAATAATAGCTCTTTTAAATTTAGCTGGTTAATAGTGGTACTACTAACACCGGCACTAACAGACAGAGGAATGGATTGATCATTACAATAAAATGGTTGCTGACGAATATTAAAGCTTAATTGCTCTGCCAAGGTATTTGCTTGCTCAAGCGTATAACCATTAAGCAATACTGCAAACTCTTCTCCCCCAATTCGCGCTGTTATGCCAATATTCATAAATAATTGGCTGATATGTTGCGCTATCCATTTTAATGCTTGGTCGCCTACATCATGGCCATATTTATCGTTTACACGCTTAAAAAAATCTATATCTAACATAATTAAAGCAAAGGTATGATTTTTATCGGCTGTATTGGCTTTAATGTTTTTACAGGTAGAGAAAAATCCGCGGCGATTTAATAATTGCGTTAACGAATCATTGTTTGCCAAGTTAATCAGCTTAGATTCTGAATTTGCAAAAATAATAAAAGGCAAAATTAAAGCACAGAGTGTGGTAATAAAAAGGTGCGCTATTAATAGTATGTGTAACTGGGGCTTAAAGTCATCATTATTTGAGGTTATAAAGGGGAGCAACAATAAAATAACTTGTCCTAACATCACTAAGCTATGTGTTACTAAGCCTATTATAAGTAATCGTTGCTGTAATTTAGCAACGCAGTGTGTTTTTAATAAAATAAAAGCGCCGTATAAAAATAAAATGGCAACAATAAAGCTTGTTAATATTTGGCTTAAAACATGATTGTATACAAACACGAGTAATAAAGCGCACAAGCCATAAAGGTAAGCCAAAGGCGTTAAGTTTATTACAGCTTTGTTGTTAAACTTATTTAAGCCGATTACAAGTAATAGTGGGCTCAGTATAATAAATAGGTTTGCAAGGTAGTGAGTTAGCCATGGGAGGTTTAGCTCTTCTTTAAAGCTCACAAGTAAAATAGCAGTGGCAAACGAGATACAAGCACCACCAAATAACAAAAAGCTAGTTGTTTTTTTGTGCAGGTAAAAAGAAGTAAACAGTATACCTATCAGTAAGTTGAAAATAAAAGATAGGCTAGTTATAGTTGGTAAGTGCAGCATGTTGTAAGTACTCTTAAATATAAAGTGGCAGAGCAATTCGCTGCGTCCGTGTATTATATACTGTTATAAAATTTTAAAAATCGTTGTAAAGCATTGTATTTATAACTAAATAAGTATTTATAAATGCTGAATGACTGTGCTTATACTAAACTCTCTAATGCCGAATCAATATCAGAAAAATGAAATCGGTAGTTATGCTCTAATGCTTTTTGGGGGAAAACATATTGTCCGGTAATGAGCAGATCAGCCATTTCGCCCATTAACAGCTTTAACACAAGCGCTGGCATAGGAATTAGAGCTGGTCGAGATAACGCCTTACCTAAACTTTTGCTAAATACTTTACTACTTACAGGGTTTGGTGCCGTTGCATTAATAGGCCCAGTCATATTTTTATGTTTTATAATAAATAATATTAACTGCGTCATATCGTCAATATGGATCCACGACATACCTTGCTCGCCATTGCCAATAGGGCCGCCTAAACAGAGCTTAAACGCCGGTAGCATTTTACTCAAAGCACCGCCTTTTTTTGCTAATACTATACCTGTGCGCAGTAAGCACACCCGGGTACTAGTTGATTGAGCTGCTAATGCTGCGTTTTCCCAGTCTTTACAAAGCTGGTGGCTAAACTCATCGTGGGGTTTATTATTTTCTTCATCAATTGGGGTAATGCCTTGGCGACCATAAAAACCAACAGCGCTGCCTGATATAAACGTATGCGGTGGGGTATTGGATGCAGCGATTGCTGCAGATATTTGTTTTGTTAGCTCAATGCGGCTATCGCGAATAATCGATTTTTGCTTATCACTCCAGCGTTTATTTACAATGGGCTCACCTGCAAGGTTAATTACTACATCAACATTATTAAAATCAACCGCTTCTATGTTGGTAACTGCATTTATTTTATGCCCTAAAAGTACGTTTGCTTTTGTGGGGTTACGGCTTAGCACAGTAACACTATGATGATGGGTTAAAAAAGGACAAAGGTGTTGGCCAATTAAGCCAGTAGCTCCAGTAATAAAAATATGCATAACACAGCCTTATTTTTTAATTGCTAGCAAGTTTTTAAAATTTATACTCGCTAGTGCTTGGTTTTGCAAATTTATACGTGTAATGCAGTTTTATGATCACTTAGTAAATATTTCATTTTATTAGCTTTTGCCTTACACTAAAGCCTAATAAAAAATAATAAGGATCATAATATTGGCAAGTTTAACAGGGGTAAATAAAAGCTTAATTATTTTTGCTGCACTAGTTATTGTGCTCGCAGGGATCAAGTCGGCCAGCGCTATTATTATTCCCTTTATTCTAGCGGCATTTATTGCAATTATTTGCAGCCCGCTAATTAAATTTTTTGCTCGCTATCGTATTCCTAAAGGCATTGCTGTTATTTTTGTGGTGCTTATTATTGTAGGGCTAGGAGTCAGCCTTGGCGGCTTGGTAGGGCAGTCAGTTAACGATTTTTCGCAGCAACTTCCGCAGTTTAAAGTTAAATTAAAAGAAGAGTTTGTTTGGCTGGTTGATATAGCGTCGCAGTACAATATTTTAATTAATAAAGACCAAATATTATCTATGTTTGATCCTGGTAAAATGGTTGATGTCGCCACCAATATGCTCACCGGCTTAGGTGGAGTAATGGCGAATATGTTTTTAATTATTTTAACCGTGGTTTTTATGCTATTTGAAGGGCCGTCACTTAATCATAAAATACATTCGGCGCTTAACGATCCTGATAAAAAAATGAAACAAATTAATCGCTTTTTAGACTCAATTAACTCTTATTTAGCCATTAAAACCTTAGTAAGCTTAGGAACGGGTATATTAGCTGCTTCTTTACTGTGGTTTTTAGATGTCGATTATTTTGTATTGTGGGGTGTATTAGCCTTTATGTTTAATTACATTCCAAATATCGGTTCAATTATTGCTGCTGTACCTGCGGTATTATTGGCACTTATAACGCAAGGCCCTTTAGTTGCTGGTTTAGTGGGAGCCGGATATTTAGTTATTAATACTGTGATGGGTAATATAGTAGAGCCTAAATTTTTAGGTAAAGGGCTGGGGCTTTCTACCTTAGTGGTGTTTTTGTCTTTGATATTTTGGGGCTGGTTATTAGGCTCTGTAGGTATGTTGCTGTCGGTACCTTTAACTATGATAGTTAAAATAGGGCTTGAGGCAAGTGACGAAGGCCGCTGGGTGGCAACATTACTAGGTACAGGCGAAGAGCTTACTGAAAACTAATTTATAGCAAAGTAGTATATTACTTTGCTATAAGCATAACTTTACGGCTATTAAACTTTTAAAGCATTAATAGCCGTATCTGCTGCGTTTATTGCACCTTCTAAATATCCAGCCTCTTGCTGCGCAAATTCACTGCCAACAAAACGAATATTTAAGTTAGCTAACTGTGAGCTTAGCCCCGAGTAGTTAAACTCTGGGTGTTGTGAAGGCCCTGTTTTATCATCTTCATTTGCCACATAAGAGTCAGCTGCCCAGTCTTTAATAAAATACCCCGTTGCCGCGTATACTTCATCGCCATAAAAATAAGCAAGTTGCTCTATACACGCTTGTTTTAATTGCTCAGTGGTTACTGTACTACGCGTTGAATAAGGTACACCAATAAAGCCAAATAGGGCGGGGTTGCCATTATGACTGGCGCTTGCATCGTGAACTTCTACTAATGGACCAACACGACTAAAACATTGCCCAGATAAGTTTTTATCACGCCAAAAAGCATGTTCAAAAGTTGCTATGAATTTAGCTTGACCTGCCATCCATGTAGGCACTGCAGTTAAGCGATTTATAAGTGTTTGGTCAGCCCAAAGATCAGGCGTTAAGTGTTGGGTTATCATACGCGGGGGGAGCGCTGCAATTAGTTGTTTCGCGCTAAATTGCTTAACTGCGCCATTGTGATTAGCCGTTATATGCCAGATATTTTGTTGTTTATGTAATTTAACAACGTGATGCTCTTTTAGGATTGAAGCCGGGTTAAGCTGCTCATACAAAGCTTTAATTAAGCTGTACATGCCACCTGTTAGTCTTAGTAGGTGCATTTCGCCTGCACCGACTATTTGTTGCGGCTTTAGAGTTTGCGATGCCTGATATAACACATCGCCTTGCGTATATTGTGCAAACACAGGTAAGCATAATAACGAGATAAGTTGTTGAATTTTAGGTTGGTGCTCAAAAACCCAAGTTGGGCCTAAATCAAAGCTAATAGCATTATTGTGAGTAGCATGTGCTGCTTCAATTCGCCCGCCTAACTGTGGTTTTGCTTCTAATAATAGGTAGGGAATATTGCGTTGCTGTAGCAGGTATGCACTATATAACCCAGCTAAGCCGCCGCCAATAATAATAACGGGTTCATTTGTAGTGGATTTGCTCATAGTAAGCTTTTATACCTTTGTGGTTTGCATTGTAAGGCGCTGGACTATTTATTAGTATCGCTACTTATGTCGATATCAATAGCGCAGCACTTATTTTGAATATTAAAGAGGCCGCTTTAAGTCTAAAGTAAATTGCTCTACTAGTGATAGCTCGCAGGTTTTATAGGTTATTGCGGCGCTCAAAGCGTTAGGTAACTTTAATGAGTAGCGCCACTGGCAACTATGCTTAATATAATTTTCGTTACTGGCAATGCTTTTTATAAACAGCTGTAAAATTTGCGTATTGCCAGTTTCAAATTTTAATTTGTTTAACTCAAATTTGCGCTTTTGGATCCAAGTGTTTTGCAGTTGTTTAGCTGTATTTAACTGATCATCTAGGCACTGAATGTAACGCTTAGTAACCTCTGGTGTTGCTTGAGCAGGTAATTTACATGTTTGCTGGGCAAAGCTTACCGAGCTAAAAAATAATAAAGTTAAGCTTAATAAATAAATTATAGAGTTACTTTTTTTCATGGTAATTAAACTCTAGCATAAACTTGGCCCCGCCTAATTGCTCAGACTTAGAAATTGTGAGTAAGCCACGATACGACTTAACTAAGTCAGATACGATTGCCATACCCACACCATGGCCGCTTTCGTAGGTATCTAAGCGTGTGCCTCTGGTAAGCAGAGATTCGCGTTTGTCTTGTGGTACACCTGGGCCGTCGTCGCTAATACTAATACACAGGGTTTTACCTTGCGCTACTTTAATGGTTACTTGCGAGCGACATGCTTTACAGGCGTTATCAATTAAATTACCAAGTAATTCCATTAGGTCGGTTTTATCACCTAAAAAGTAATCTTTTTTACCTACTTTACAGTCAAAAATAATATCTTTATCGCGGTATACTTTACCCATTGCGCTTAAAATAGAGTCTAAAACAGGTTTAATAACGGTTTGTTTTTTCCAAGTGTCGGAAGCACCTGTAGCAGCACGCTTTAATTGATGCTCGATCATCACATTGATGCGATCTAGTTGTTCTTGTGCATCGGCATCATTTGCCAATGGACTCGACTTTAGTACTGCCAATGGTGTTTTAAGTGCGTGGGCTAAGTCGCTTAATGACGCTCTGTAGCGCTCTTTTTGGCGTTGTTGCGACTCAAGTAATAAGTTTAAATCAGCTTTTATTGTTTGTAACTCTACTGGGTACAAGCCTTTTATTTCTTGTATATCGCCAGACTCTATCGCTTTAATTTCTTTATCTAGGCGCTGTAGTGGGCGGGCACTCCAAATAAAACCAATTGCCATTAACCCAGCAATTGCTATTCCCATTATAAACATCCAGTCAACCAGTGTTTGTTTAAAGCCATCCATAAGCTTTACTAACGCGTCGTTACGTTTGAGTAAAATAAAGCGTGCTTGCTCAGACTGATCAATATTATTGAGAATAACGGTTAAGCTTAATTGCCAATAGCTGGTGTTATTATACTCCACACGCCTAAAGTCAGCGGCGCCGGCTTTGGGCTCAATATATTCTGGCGTAAAATTAACATTCACCGCCGACTCAGAATACCAAATAGGTACATCATCGCGGTATATCATTGCGTAGGTATCTGAATTTAAATTATTAAGCTCGGGGGTTAAAATAGTGCTGGGCATAATAATGCCGCGCTCTGTAAAGTCGACTTCAGAAATTAGGGAGTACAGATGGGCTTCGAGGTTTTTTTCTGTTGCATCAACCAAAGAGGCATAATAAGCGGTGCCTATAGAGTAAAACAAAATAGGCAGAGCGACTAACAAAACAAAGACAAGGATAAATCCTTGCCTTATTTTTAACGATATTTGCGGTGCTACCACTGGCTTTTAAGCCTGTAGCCGCGTCCTCGTAGTGTTTCTACAGGATTTAGTACGCCTTCAGGATCTAATTTTTTACGTAAACGCAGTACAAATACTTCAATTACGTTCGAATCAAGGTCAAAGTCTTGGTCGTAAATATGCTCAGTAAGCTCTGATTTAGAAATTACTTTTTGCGGATTAACCATGAGGTATTCTAGTACTTTGTATTCGTATGCAGTTAAGCTTAACTCTTTATCGTCAACCCACACTTGCTGCGAGCGAGTATGAATTTTAATTGGTCCTGCTGTCATTTCTGGGTTTGCTTTACCTGCGCTGCGGCGAATTAGTGCATTACAACGGGCAATTAGCTCCTCAACATGAAATGGTTTTGTTAGGTAGTCATCTGCACCGGCATCTAAGCCTTCTACTTTGTCTTGCCAACGATCGCGCGCTGTTAGTATTAAAATAGGAATGGTAATGCCTTGGGCACGGGCTTTATTAATAAGCTCAATCCCGTCTATTTTAGGTAAACCTAAGTCAACCACAGCCATGTCCAGAGGGTACTCAGTGATATGAAAAAGACCCGCTTCACCATCGTGGCATAAATCTACGCTGTAACGTTCTTTTTCTAGAGCATTACGCAGGTTATCTGCTAAGTGTAAATCATCTTCTATAACTAAAATTCGCATCAATCAATCCTTTTTCACTTCGCCAGTTTTTTTATTTATTTTTAAATCTACGACGTGGCCGTCAGATTTTAAAATTCGTACAGTATAAAAATTTATTTTTTCGGTAATTTTTAATGTCGTACCGTCAGTGGTTTCTTTTGCAAGTACTACCGCTTTCTTTTTGCTTATCTCAACGCTATTAACCTTGGTTATTGTATTAGCTTGCAGCGTATTAGCAAAACAAATACAAGCGAAAAAGTTGAGGATTAATAATACGCGCATGACGGGACTCCTAGATCAGACCTACTCAGTTTAATAAACCGAGTTACCAAAATTCAATTAAATACTTAATAAGAATTTTACGGCAACAGTTTAATAATTAACGAGTGAACAAACCCTGAATTTTATAGTGAGATCATTCAAGGTTAAGTACATGTGTTATTAAGCAGGGAATACTTTTTTATATGGTTTAACAATTGAGTTTTCATATACACCAGCCGCAACATAAGGGTCGGCTGCTGCCCATTCTCGGGCGGCCTCTAAAGAGTCAAACTGAGCAATTACTAGTGAACCGGTAAAACCTGCATCACTTGGGTCTTCATTATCGATAGCCGGAAGCGGGCCTGCAGTCAGTAAACGGTTTTGCGAATCAAGTTCACTTAAGCGTGCAAGGTGCGCTGGTCGGGCCTCTTTACGCAGTGCTAAGCTGTTTTCAACATCGATTGAATAAATCATGTACAACATAAAGAATCTCATAAAATTTGTTAAATTTAGTTAAGTGTATACTAGCATAGCGTTGAAAAATGGTGAATTAAAAGTGTTTACAGCTTTGTTTACAGTGAGAATATTTTTTTACTGTGTAATTGCTTGAAAAGCGCTGTGTAACACTGTTAGAGTCCCATGGATAAGATAAATAATAACAAGGTTTATACATGAGTGAAAATAGAGAGCATTTTAGCTCCCGCCTAGGGTTTATATTAGCAGCGGCGGGCTCTGCTGTGGGCATTGGTAATTTAGTGGGCTTTCCTGTTTCTGCAACAAAAAACGGTGGTGGCGCATTTTTGCTCGTCTATGCCTTGTTTGTCGCATTTATTTGTTTACCCGTAATGATGGCTGAAATGGCCATGGGCCGTAAAGCGCAAAAAGATCCCCTAGGTTCATACAAAATATTGGGTAACAATGACACAAAATGGAAGTTGGCTGGCTTTTTAGCTGTATTTACTCCTTTTATGATAGCGGTTTTTTATATGGTTATTACCGTATGGATTTTTGGCTATTTAACGCAAACCGCACTTGGTAATTTAGATTCGTTGGCAAACCCTGGACACTTTGGGTTGTTTATTAATAGCTACACAGTATTTGCTTATATGGCAGCTGTGGTACTTGTTGTTAACTTAATTTTGTTAGGTGGCGTAAAGCAAGGAATAGAAAAAGCGGCTAAATTTTTAATGCCGGCATTATTCGTCATGTTAATTGTGTTAGTGGGTTATGTATTAACGCTAGATAACGCGATGGCAGGTGTTAAGTATTATATTATTCCAGATTTTTCTAAAATGAATGCCAGTGTGTTAAATGGTGCGTTAGCGCAAGCATTTTTCTCATTATCGCTTGGTATGGGTATTTTAATGACGTATGCGTCTTATATATCTAAAAAGGACGACATTGTAGGCAGTGCAAAAATGGTTGCGATTACCGACTCATTAGTTGCGTTTGTTGCAGGTTTAATGGTGTTACCGGCTATTTTTAGCTTTGATCCAAATACAGACCCAGCAACGCTTTCTGATTCATCAGTATCGATGATATTTGTATACCTTCCTAAAATATTGTTAGCACTGCAACATGATATTGGTTACTTTGGTGCATCGGCAGTGGCATTCTTATTCTTTTTATTAGTATTTTTTGCTGCAATTACATCACTCGTTTCTATTGTAGAAGTACCTACAGCAACATTAAGCGATCGCAAAGGCATAAGCCGTAAAAAAGCATTGGGTATTTTAACCTTAGCCACAGGCGTACTTACAATCTTATGTACTATGTCGTTTGGTATGGTAGATAGCTTAACGTCGTTTACGGGTTACGGCGGTGAAAGTAAAAGCTTTTTTGATGTAGTTTACGATGTATTTTACGACACCATTTTACCGCTTAACGGTTTAATGGTGTGTTTATTTGTAATGTACCGCTGGAAAAAAGCAAATTTAAGTAAAGAGTTGAGCATAGGCTCGCCTAATTATGCAGGCAGCTTTATGGAAAAATATGTTAACTTTTCGCTTTCAACGTTTATTCCAATTATTTTAGCGACTATATTTATAAACACAGTTGCAACTAAGTTTTTTGGATTGAAATTATTTGGTTTTTAAAAACTGATTAATATTAATTAAGCCGCGTATTTCGCGGCTTTTTTATGTCTGAAATAAATGTACAGCTAATATTAATTGTATTAACGCTGCAGGGTTGACTTGCGTCCTTGTAAGCCTTAGCCTCCCTGACTTTATTTTATATTATGGTTAAATTCCCACGCTTAATTAATTTCATTATGCGTGTATTTAGGAGCATTCAATGAATAAAGCACAACTAGTTACCGCTATGGCTCAAAAAAGTGAGTTAACTAAAAAAGACGCACAAGCAGCACTTACCAGTTTACAAAAAGTAATTACTAAGTCGCTAGCAGAAGGGGATCAAGTTCAAATAAACGGTTTTGGTACTTTTGCATTAAGCTATTACCCAGCACGCACTGGGCGTAATCCACAAACCGGTGCTAGTATTGAAATTGAAGGGGCTAATAAAGCGGTGTTTAAGGCTTCTAAAACGTTAAAAGATGTTCTTTAATTTTATTCTCCATTAAACACTTTATTTATAAAAACAAAAAAGGGCATGTTAAAAATGCCCTTTTTTAATTTCCGTTGTAGTTTATTAAAGCGCTGTAGCAGCTTTCATTTTAGTTACAAAGGCTTTTAATTGTGTGGTCATGGTGGGTAAATCATCAAGGTTTGCTTCGATAATTTTAACCACTGCCGAGCCCGAAATAGCCCCCGCAGCACCGGCATTTAATGCGGCTTTTACATCATCAGGCGTTGAAATACCAAAACCTAATAGTGCTGGTGCGCTATGGTATTCTTTTAATTTAGTTACAATGTTGCCCGCTGGCATTTGAGCTTTTTCGTCAGTGCCGGTAACTCCCGCACGCGACAGTAAATAAGTGTAACCTCTGCCATACGATGCGCATGCACGAAGCGTGTCGTCATCAGCATTAGGGGTGGCAATAAAGATAGGGTCTACACCGTTTGCCATGGCTGCCTTTCTAAATGTTTTTGACTCATGCAGTGGCACATCGGCCACTAAAATAGAGTCTACGCCGGCGGCTTTAGCATCTTTATAAAAGGTGTCTATACCGCGCTTAAAAACTAAGTTTGAATACAGTAATAAACCAATTGGAATATCTGCATTGTACTGGCGTATTTGTTTAATAATATCAAAGCAGTCTTGGGTGTTAATGTGTACATTAAGGGCGCGAATATTTGCTTTTTGAATGACTGGTCCATCTGCGATTGGATCTGAAAACGGAATACCTAACTCTAGGGCGTCGGCGCCGCCATCAATTAAACTTTTAATAATAGCAATACTTTGCTCTTTACCGGGGTCGCCAATAGTTACAAAGGGTACAAATGCCCCGTGTTTTTGCTCATTTAGGGCTGCAAACATTTTACCGTAGCGATCTGTTTTTACTTGGCTCATATTTGACCTCCTTGCGACAATACATTGTGAACGTGGGCTAAGTCTTTATCGCCTCGGCCACTTAAATTAACCACTATAATGCTTTCATCAGTTAGCGCTTCTGCATATTTAAGTGCATAAGCGAGGGCGTGGCTAGATTCGAGCGCCGGAATAATACCTTCATTTTTGGCAAGCGACTGAAAAGCGTCTAGTGCTTCGGTGTCGGTAATGGCTACATATTGTGCACGACCTGTTTCGTGTAAAAATGCATGTTGCGGCCCAACAGCTGGGTAATCAAGGCCGGCAGATACAGAATACGACTCTTCTATTTGGCCGTCGTCATTTTGCATAATATAGGTGTAAGTACCGTGCAATATACCTTTAGTGCCTTTACAAATAGTGGCACCGTGCTCGTGTGTATCTAAACCTTTACCAGCAGGCTCAACACCAATGAGCTTTACACTTGGCTCGTTAATAAAATCACTAAACATACCAATGGCATTAGAACCGCCGCCAACACAGGCAATAACGGCATCAGGTAGGCGACCTTCAGCTTTTAGTACTTGTTGTTTTGCTTCTTCACCAATAATTTTTTGGTATTCACGCACAATAGTTGGGAATGGGTGTGGGCCCGCTGCAGTACCAAGTAGGTAGTGCGCATCTTGATAATTTGCTGACCAGTCACGTAGTGCTTCGTTTACAGCATCTTTTAATGTGCCTGAACCCGCTGTTACCGGAATCACAGTCGCGCCCATTAGCTCCATTCTAAATACGTTTGGTTGCTGGCGTTCAACGTCTTTTGCACCCATGTAAATACGGCATTTTAAACCCAGCAGAGCACAAGCAAGTGCTGTAGCAACACCATGTTGGCCTGCACCTGTTTCGGCAATAACCTCTGTTTTACCCATACGTTTAGTTAATAACGCTTGGCCAAGTACTTGGTTAGTTTTGTGCGCGCCACCGTGCAGTAAATCTTCACGCTTTAAATACAGTTTAACCTTTGGGTTTTTAATTAAATTACGCGTTAAAGTAAGTGGCGTAGGGCGACCCGCATACTCGTTAAGTAATTTTGAAAGCTCAGCCTGAAACTGTGGATCTTTTTGTGCTTTGTTAAATTCGTTTTCTAACTGCTTAAGCGCAGGGACAAGTAGCTCGGGTACAAACATACCGCCAAACTCGCCAAAATAAGCTGGATTTTTCATTTTAACCTCAATAATTTCTAATACTTGTAAATGCGTTTTGTAACTTGTTAGGGCACTTTTTACCCGGAGACTGTTCCACTCCAGAATTAAGGTCTAGCCCTAAGGCGCCTTGAAAAAGTGCCTCTTTAATGTTCTCAGGATTTAAGCCTCCAGCAAGCATAAAGGGGGTGGTGGCATCACGTAGCACCGACCAATCAAATGTTTTACCTGTACCGCCAGCTTGGGTGTTGCTGTGGGTGTCGTACAAAATGCGATCAACACCATGTACTGGAGTCGGCAATGCATCTTTTATTGCCTGTGCTTTCCAAATTTCGCAGTCGCTAGGTAGTTGTGTACGCAAGGTGGTAATGTAATCGTCACTTTCTTGACCGTGTAATTGCACAGCCGCCAATTTTAACACACTTGCGTACTGGGCTACTTGCTCTATAGGCGCATCTACAAATACCCCAACAAAGTTAAGCGGTGCACTTTGGCTAAGCTCTATGGCGCAGTCTAAGTCGACATAACGAGGCGACTTAGGATGAAAAATTAACCCGCCATATACGGCGCCACTTTCATACGCTGCAAGCGCATCTTGGCTGCGCGTTAAGCCACATACTTTGTTATCGCCTAATATAACTCTTTTGCAGGCTTGTTCTAAATCGCGTTCGCTCATAAGTGAGCTGCCAATTAAAAAGCCATCGCAAAGTGGCGCTAATCGTTTTACGTCTTGGTGGGTGTAAATACCCGACTCCGAAATAACGACTTTATTAGCCGGAATAAGTTTACGTAGCTTTTCGGTGGTGGCTAAATCTGTACTTAAATCGCGTAAGTCTCTGTTGTTAATGCCAATTATTTTAGCATCAAGGGCAAGCGCACGGTGTACTTCTGCTTCGTTACTTACCTCAGTTAGCACCGACATATTTAACGAGTCAGCAACGCTATGCAATGCTTTATAGCTTTCATCGTCAAGTACTGAGAGCATTAATAATATAGCGTCGCCGCCATAAATACGCGCCATATATACTTGATACTCGTCTATAAAAAAATCTTTGCAAATAAGAGGTTGCTCTACTTGGCTACGTACAAACTCTAAGTAATCAAAGCTGCCTTGAAAATACTTGGTGTCGGTTAGCACGCTCATACAGCTGGCATACTTTTTATAAACCGAGGTTATTTCTGTTAAATTAAAAGGTTCTCTAATAAGCCCTTTAGACGGCGATGCTTTTTTACATTCTAAAATAAACTGAATGCCAGGGGCTGCAAGTGCTTTATAAAAGCTGCGAATTGTAGGCACCGCAAGGTGCTTAAAGCTATCTAGTGGGCGAGCGGCTTTGCGCTCAATTAGTTCTAATTTTTTATCAGCAACAATTTTGTCTAATACATTAGCCATTACTTACCTCAATAATTGCATTTAGTGTGTTCATGGCTTGCCCTGAACTTAATAACGTGTGTACTTGTTGTGCGCCGTCTTTTAGCGATTGCGCTTTACCACTTAGGTATAACAGTGCGGCCACATTAACAATAATAGCGGCATTATGCGCTTCATCACCCTTACCTTGCAAAATAGCAAGAGAGACATTAGCGTTGTATTGTGGGCCTTCACCGGTTAGTTGTTCAAGTGAATAGTTTGCAAGGTCAAAGTCACTTGGGTTAAGCGTATACTCGCTAATGTTGCCATTATTTAACTCAACCACAGTAGTTGGGCCGTGCAGAGCAATTTCGTCGGTGCCAGAGCCATGTACTATCATTGCGCGCTTGGTGCCTAGGGTTCTTAATGTTTGTGCCATAGGTAGGCATAAATTGGGGTTGTATACCCCGAGTAACTGTACTTCAGGCGCCGCTGGATTTACTAAAGGCCCTAAAATATTAAAAATAGTGCGTGTTTTAAGGGCAGTACGTACTCCCATTGCGTGGCGCACGCCTGGGTGGTACTGAGGTGCAAACAAAAAAGTAAAGCCTGTTTGTTCTAAACAATTTGCCGCTTGTGCTGGCGTCATTTCAATATTGATGCCCAATGCTTTGAGTAAATCGGCAGAGCCTGAGTTACTTGAGACACTGCGATTACCGTGTTTTACCATATTAATACCTGCCGCGGCTGCAACAATAGCAGCGGTAGTGCTAATATTAATTGTATTAGAGCCATCGCCACCGGTGCCGCAGCAATCAGCAAGTTGGTTACGGGTAGTATTAAAGGCGAGCGCATTTTCTCGCATAGACGCCGCAGCGCCAGCTATTTCATCGCTGATTTCGCCTTTTGATTTTAACGCTATAAGCAGTGCGCTAAGCTCAATATCACTCATGTTACCTTGCATTATTTCATCAAACAGCGCTTTAGATTGCGTGTAGCTTAATGATTGGTTGCTTATCAGTTGCTCAATTGCAGTTTGAATGCTCGCATTGTGCATATTAGCACTGAGAACATTAATGTTTTGCTTGGTTTGTATACTCATAATGTTCTCCTTTATTGGCTAGCGGTTAAGTAGGCAATGCTTTGCTGTAATAGCTGCGCGCCGTTTGGGGTTAAAATAGACTCAGGATGAAACTGATACCCTAAAACATTGTCATCATGATGATAAATAGCCATAGGAATATCTTGGTATTGGGCAATTACTGCAATATTATCAGGCACTTTAGTGGCCATTAAAGAGTGATAACGCGCTACGGGCATAGTGCTGCCCATACCGTTAAATACTGGGTGTTCACCTAAATCAATTATTGACGATTTGCCGTGTACGGTTTCCCCAGCATGGCCAATTACGCCGCCATAACTTTGGGTTAAAGCTTGCTGGCCTAAACAAATACCTAGCATAGGGAAGTGACCTTTGGTAAGCGCTATTAAATCCATTAAGCAGCCTGCATTACTTGGTGTGCCTGGGCCTGGGGAAAGTACTAATAGCACTTGGCCTTGTTCTTGGCGCATTTTATTAAAAATAACCTCAGCGCTAATATTGTTTCTGTAAACAACCAGTTCACAGCCAAGCATAGTTAGCTCGTCAACTAAGTTATAGGTAAACGAGTCAAAGTTATCTAAAAAGTAAATTTTAATTGGGTGTTGCTGGCTCATGTTAACCCGCCTCGAAAGTAGATTTAATAGCGGTAATAACCGCTTGTGCTTTAGCACGGGTTTCGTTTGCTTCTGACTGCGGATCTGAGTCAAATACCACTCCGGCTCCGGCTTGCACGTAAGCAATATTATTTTTTACAAAAGCTGAGCGAATAACAATGCAGGTATCCATAGCGCCATCACCGGTTAAATAACCTACAGCGCCACCGTAGCTACCACGGCGTTTACCTTCGGTTTGGCGCACAAGTTCTGCAGCGCGTACTTTTGGTGCACCAACTAAGGTTCCCATGTTCATACATGCTTGGTATGCGTGTAGTGCATCAAGCTCTGGCTTTAGCGTGCCGACAACGCGCGACACTAAATGCATTACTTGAGAGTAGCGGTCTACTTTTAATAGCTCTTTTGCAAAGCGCGTACCGGCTACGCTAATACGGGCAACATCGTTACGGGCTAAATCAACTAGCATTAAATGCTCAGCGCGCTCTTTTTGATCGTTTCTCAGCTCAAGCTCGATGCGGCTATCTAAGTCTAGATTTATTTGACCATTCGCAAATTTGCCACGCGCTCGAGTACCTGCAATTGGATACACTTCGACCTGTTTTGATGCCACAGTGTATTTAAGTGCTGACTCGGGTGATGCACCAAATAAAGCAAAGTCTTCGTCGCGCATATAAAACATATACGGGCTGGGGTTTTGCTGTTTAAGTTTGCTGTAAGCATGAAGTGGATCGGGGCAAGGCAGCGAGAAAGTACGCGAAGGCACAACCTGAAATATATCGCCATCTACAATATTCTTTTTAAGCTTAATTACTTGTTCGCAGTAAGTTTCGTCGCTTATATCAATAGCAACATCGCATTCGCCGCTTTGTATCTTGGCGCTAAATTGTGCAGCGTTATCGCATAAGGTATTTAAGCGCTCTAACTCTTTACCTACTTCAAAGCAGTTTGCATGTACGTCGGGGCCATTAAATACATTACCAATAAGTTCTGTGGTTTGTTTTTGATGATCAATTACCACTAGTGTTTCGGCTAAATAAAATACGTAATCGGGGCAGGTGTTTTCGCCGTCTGGCACATCACTTAACTGTTCAAAATTGGCTACCATATCGTAGGCAAATACACCGCCTAAAAAAACCGAAAAAGGATTGTTGGTGGTGCTTTTAATACTGTTAATACAGGTGCGCAGTGCACTGAATGCATTATCGGCAACCAACTTACTCGCTTCGTCAATATCATTGTTTGAGCTTAAGTACGCAAGCGTTAATGTTGTCTCGTTTAGAGTGGCTTCGCAGCTTTTTACATTGGCTTGTAAATAGCTTAGTAGCTGTTGCCCATTATTTGATTGCGCTGTAATAGTTACGGTTTTACCCTGGCATACAATACGCAGTGCGCAATCAACTAAAATTAAACTTTTAACACTGTCTTTAGACTCAATTTCAGCCGACTCAAGCAGTAGCGAATTTGGCTTATCAAGTGCGCTATATAGTGCAAGCGGGCTACTAATATAGTCGCGTACTTGCGTAATGCTGGTTACTTCACCTGGTGTGGTAGTTATGTGACTAAAAATCAAACCTCATTCCCTCAAAAAAATAAAACCCCGCAATGCTGTGCAATGCGGGGTTTAAATAACGATATCTAAATTACAAACAGATCATTACCGTCCCGCTAAATTAAGCGCCACCAACGATGTGTAAGAGTAAGATTGTTATTCATGTTTTTTAGCCTCTAATGCTTTTTATTTTTTCCAGTCGTTACTGGTTAAAAAGATACGTTTAAATAATAATTATAAAATTTAGTGATAAAAAAACCCGCACAGTTGCGGGTTTTGAATATTTGTTAGACACGACAATTCATCACCCGGAAATTACGAGTGCCACCACCAAATAGTGTTTAAAGTAGAATTGTTCATTATTGTTAATGCTTATAGTGTCTTTAAGTGGCTACAGTAAAACGTATCATATGCTTTGATGTCAAGTGTTTATTTAAAAACAATTTAGTTAAAAAACTTGTTATACTAATTACCGATACTTTCCACACTTAATTTTAAGTAGTTTTCTTTTGATAAAATATGATTTACATAGCCATACAACACATTCCGATGGGCAGCTAAGCGTTGCAGAGCTATTGCATCGTGCTGTTGATAAAAATATAGATGTGTTTGCTATTACAGATCACGATACTGTGGCGGCCATAAAGCCTGCTCAGCATATTATTGATACCGAAAACCTACCATTATCGCTGATCACCGGAGTTGAAATATCAACCCGCTGGGAAAGCTTTGAAATTCATATTGTGGGGTTAAATATTGATACTGAAAATTCAGACCTAACGGCTTTATTGCTAGAGCAACAGCAAAAACGCGAAACTCGCGCGTTAGAAATAGGTACACGCCTAGCTAAAAATGGCTTTGATGATATTTACGAACAAGCCAAAGAGCTTGCAAAAGATGCGCAAATTACTCGCGCGCATTTTGCTCGCGCTTTAATAGCACGCGGTGTTGCAAAAAACTTTCCCGGGGTATTTAAAAAATACTTAGGGCGCGGAAAAACCGGTTATGTACCAAGTAGTTGGTGCGATATGCAAACGGCTATTAAGGCGATTCATGCCGCTGGTGGAGTGGCGGTTTTAGCTCACCCTAGCAGTTATCAAATGTCTAATAAATGGCTACGCAAATTATTGGTTGAGTTTAAATCTGTCGGCGGAGACGCAATGGAAGTTGCTCAGCCTCAGCAAGCACCAAGTGATCGTCAATTTTTAGGCGAGTTGAGCCGTGAGTATGATTTGTTGTGTTCACAAGGGTCTGATTTTCATTTTCCGACAAGCTACTTAGAGCTTGGTAAAAATCTATACTTACCTAAGGATTGCCGCGGCGTTTGGCAAGCTTGGGAAAAGCAAGAAGGAGCAGCAACATGAGTCAACTATTTCATATTCATCCAGAGAATCCACAATCAAGGTTAATTCAACAAGCTGCCGATATAATTAAGCAAGGCGGCGTTGTTGTTTACCCTACAGATTCGGGGTATGCCATAGGGTGTAATATTGGTAATAAACAAGCAAAAGAGCGTATTGAGCGTATTCGTGGCATAGAAAAACACCATAACTTTACCTTAGTGTGCCGCGATTTATCTGAGCTTTCTACGTATGCACGCGTAGATAATCAAACCTTTAGATTAATAAAAAACAATACTCCCGGGCCTTATACTTTTATTTTTAAAGGCACTAAAGAAGTACCAAAACGTTTATTAAACGACAAGAAAAAAACCATAGGTATACGCGTTATAGCGCATCCTATTGCGTGTGCATTGCTAGAGGAACTTGGCGAGCCACTCATGTCGTGTTCACTTATTTTACCAGGTGAAGAATACACTGAGTCAGATCCAGATGAAATTATTGAGCGATTAGATAAACACGTAGATTTAATTATCCATGGTGGTTATTTAGCAGAGCAAGCAACCACAGTGGTTGATTTATCTGAAGATGAAGTGCAAATTTTGCGTGTTGGCTGTGGTGATACTAGTCCGTTTGAGTAAAAAATAGTGAACGAAGAAAACACCAAACCAATAAGCACCCCCATTGAAAAGCCAGTGCAGCAAAAGCTGCCACTGGCTTTTTTACATGGTAAAGCCATGGTCGATAAACCGTCTGATTTATATATTCCGCCAGATGCGCTGGAAATTATTTTAGAAACGTTTGAAGGCCCGCTCGATTTATTGCTGTATTTAATAAAAAAACACAAGCTTGATGTTCTCGAATTGTCTATTTTTAGTATTACAGAGCAATACATGAGTTATGTTGAAATGATGACTGAGTTTCAACTCGAACTTGCGGGCGAGTATTTAGTGATGGCAGCCTTATTGGCGCAAATAAAATCTCGTTTACTGTTGCCCGTACACAAAGAGCTAGAAGAAGAGGAAGATCCTCGTGCAGAGCTTATTAAACGTTTGCAAGAATACGAGCAATTTAAAAAAGCCGCCGAAAACTTAGACGAAATTCCGCGGGTGGGTCGTGATATTTTTGTAGCCCATGCTGCTATGCCGGTGGCTGAAAATATCACTGAGCAGCTTCCTGAAGTGCAACTTAAAGATTTACTTTTTGCCCTGAGCGATATAATGGCGCGCGCTAAAACACTAGAACATCACTTAATTAGCGCCGAAGTACTTTCTACCCGTGAACGCATGAGCCAAATATTGCAGCAGTTATCACATACTCAATCGGCTTTACCATTTAGTGCACTTTTTACTGTTAATGAAGGGCGAAGCGGTGCAGTGGTTAGCTTTATCGCTATACTTGAGCTGGTAAAAGAAGGGTTAATTACCTGCCTGCAAGTCACATCAGATAGCCTTATTTATGTGAGCCTCAGTAAAAAATCGACTCAATAGTTATTAATAAGCACTCAAAAACAACCTCTTTTAATAACGATTACAATTAACAATAGTTATTAAAAAGCTCCGCATGCAAGTCTTATAATTCTCTACTTATTACCTACTAGTTAATAAAATTGGCTGCGTAAACATACTTCTGTGCGTATATGCACGTAAAGTGTTTGTAAATGTTATTCCTATTTATGCTCTTGCGCGATATTGTAGGTGTAATAACATAAAGGAATAAAGACATGTTTAAAAACTCGCCTGCATCTTACGGGCTTATTGCGATTATTTTACATTGGCTAATGGCATTAACTATCTTTGGTTTATTTGGCCTTGGCTTGTACATGGTAGAACTTACCTACTACGATAGTTGGTATAAAGGCTCATTAGACTTGCATAAAAGCATAGGTTTGACTTTAGCTGCGGTGTTTTTGTTTAGAATTTTATGGCGCTCTTTTTCGACTCAACCTAAGCCACTGGGTACTAACAAAACAATGAACCAAATAGCGCACACTGCCCATATTATTATGTACATTATTTTGGCGGTTATTGTTGTAGCAGGCTATTTAATTTCTACCGCAGATGGGCGAGCTATCGAAGTGTTTACGTTATTCAATGTGCCAGCAATAAACTTTACATTTGACGGACAAGCCGATATTGCTGGGGAAGTGCATTATTACGCAGCCTGCACTTTAATTGGTTTTGCTGTACTGCATGCACTAGGTGCATTAAAACACCATTTTATAGATAAAGATAAAACATTAATTCGAATGATTAAACCAATTAACGCTAAAAATTAATAGCTAACCTGAACTCAGATTAGCTATTAATGTTAACGGGTATTTACCAATAAAAGGATGATTACAATGAAAAAACTACTATTAAGTACCGCGGTATCAGGCGCTATGCTGCTATCGGCAAGTGCTGTAAACGCTGCTGATTATGTGATTGATACACAAGGCGCACACGCGTTTGTAAATTTTAAAATAAAGCATTTAGGCTATAGTTGGTTACATGGTCGCTTTAATACCTTTGACGGTACATTTAGTTATGATGCAAAAACACCAAACGCATCACAGATCACGGTAAACATTGATACCACGAGTTTAGATTCTAACCATGCAGAGCGCGATAAGCATTTACGAGGTAAAGATTTTTTAAATGTTAGTAAATACCCAACGGCAACGTTTAAAAGTACCAGCGTAAAGTTTGATGACGACGATTCTGGTGAAGTGACGGGTGAGTTTACTTTGCATGGAGTTACTAAAACCATTACCTTTGAAATAGATAAAGTAGGCGAAGGTAAAGATCCATGGGGTGGTCATCGTGTAGGTTTTGAAGGCGAAACTAGCCTTAAGTTAGCTGATTATGGCATTGACTACAATTTAGGCCCTGCATCAACTCATGTTGATATTGGTTTATCTATTGAAGGTATTCGTCAGTAATATCTGAAGTAAGCACTTCGATAAAAACGCCACATTATGTGGCGTTTTTTGTTTCTGCTATGCGTGTTTTAAGCTTTATTTTTAAATGCGGAGGTAACCAGCGCATTAATATTTGCGTATAAGCTTGGGTTTGTTTAATTATTTTTAGTTGTTCATTTAACAAAGCAATGTGTTTGGCACCTTGCTGGTTTTTAGTGCAACCTATATAGCCATAACTTAACTCAGGTGACTCTAGAAGGGGGCGCTGTGTTAGGTTTTTATCAAAATTCATAGATTTAGCTAAATAGTAGTGCTCGCTTGGGTAACCTAATAACAAATCAATGCGTTTTAAATTAAGCATATAAGTAAGGCTTGCTAAGCTATCTCGGGTAGGTCTAATAATTAAATTTATATCGGGTGTGGTATTAATAAGTGTGTCTATTTCGTTACCGTAAGAGCGGCTCATAGAAATACCTAAAGTTAACTTATCAGCCGTAATTAAAGAGGCTAACGACACCGCTTTATCAGCAGGTAGCTTAAGTGCTCTACTGAGCTTAATATGCATAGCTACTGCAGGAGAAAGGCCAGTAGTAGAGCTTTCATCAGTAAAGTAAATGCGCTCTTCTCTAAAACTATTTTTATACAGTGACAAAGCACACGTATTGGCTGAGGTATTGGAGAGTTCTTGGATAACTCTGCCCGAAGGAATGAGTATTCTATTAAAAGTAATATTGGGGAGTTGTTTTTCGAGTAAAGAAATAATGCTTTCGTCGCGACCTTGGTGTTTGTTTTCTCCATTTAAAATGTAGTAGGGTGCAAAGTCATGCGTTAACCAGTTAATGGTGTTAGCAATAACTGGTGAGCTGAATAAGCTAAGTATAAAAACAACTAAAAATGCGCGGAGCATTACAAAAATTACCTACTATTATTCTATTAACCTTAAGTGTAGCTAATAAAGTGATAAAAAGTAAAATGCCAGCAACAAGGCTGGCATTTAATTTTGATTATTGCGCTAATAAGTAGGCAAATTATAATCAGTGTAGGTTAGCTGGCTTTTAGCCATTTAACAAATTGACGCGCATCGCTTGCTTTTTGAAACAATGCATTTTTTAAACCTTGTGTATCACTAAAAATTACACGATGTTTGTTTACTGAAATTGACTGCACTGGATGTGCAATTTGGATCATAGACCCGTTATATTTATAAGACATAATAAAACTCACTTTATTCTTGTTATTTATTCTGCGCTATTTTTTATAGCTATATGCAGTTAATAAATTAACGATGTTGTGTTTAGCTTCATTACAGTGTTGACGATCTTTATGACACTTTTGCGATGATAATAAAATCATCTCGGTATTATTTAAGGGGTTCTCGCCGTACAATAACTTAGCTTTTGAATATACGTTTTGCGGGGCTTACTGGATCAGGGTAAATGGTTAACCGCGGTGGTTTATTTAAACCAGAGAGGGAAGGTAACCCAGTTGTATTTTATATGCAAGCTTTTTGTTATATTATTTATGACAGCCACTATCAATAACTTAAAAGGGAAATGATGCAATACCTAGTTATCAGCGATATTTACGGTAAAACACCTTGTTTACAGCAATTAGCTAAGCACTTTAATGCTGAAAACCAAATAGTTGACCCCTATAATGGAGTTCATCAAGCCCTTGAAAATGAAGAGGAATACTATAAGTTATTTATTAAACACTGTGGCCATGACGAATATGCAGCCAAGCTCGAAGAATATTTTAATAAATTAAGCAAACCCACTATTTGTATTGCATTTAGTGCCGGTGCTAGCGCTGCATGGCGGGCACAAGCGAGTACTACAACTACACATCTTAAAAAAGTAATTGCTTTTTATCCTACGCAAATACGTAATTATTTAAATATAGATGCTATTCATCCATGTGAATTCATTTTCCCTGGGTTTGAACCGCACTTTAATGTAGATGAATTAATAACTAATTTATCGGCCAAAAACAATGTGCGCTGTTTAAAAACACTATACCTGCATGGCTTTATGAATCAGCAGTCACAAAATTTTAGTGAATATGGTTACCAATATTTTTATAAAGTTATAAAAACAGCGAATAGCGAAGCGCATTAAAAATGCCCGGCTGCAAATAATAAGTGCGTATAAAAACCACTAAGATTACTTTTACAGTTTTAATTATTATAAGCTGCGCCAATTCAAAAACTCATTTATTAACAGCTATAAAATGGCAAGTTCTGACTATTCATTACTGTAATAGTCGCTATAAAAAGCAACTGCAGACACGCTTAATTTAACATGCTTTAATCGAGGGTAATGTACTTTTGATGGATGTTAGCTTTGCAGTATCAACATATTAATGTGCCCGAACAGGGGCAAAGCATAAAAATAGCAAAAAATGGCCAATGGCAAATTCCGTTGCAACCTATTATTGCTTACATTGATGGTGATGGTGTAGGCCAAGATGTGATGCCTGTAATGCGAAAAGTGGTTGATAGCGCGATAGCGCATTGTTACCAAGCAAAGCGAAAAATTCATTGGATGCAGGTATACAATGGTGAGCAAGCAGCCAAACTATATGATGGTGATTGGTTTCCACAAGAAACAATAAATGCAGTAAGAGAATGTAAAATAGCGATTAAGGGGCCATTAACGACTCCTTTGGGTGGTGGTTTTCGCTCGCTTAACGTTGCACTTAGACAAGAAATGGATTTATTTGTCAATATGCGCACTATAAAAGGCTTTAGTGCATTGCCATCGCCGTTAAAAAATCCTTATTTAACTAATATCACTGTGTTGCGCGATAGCAGTGAGGATGTTTACTCGGGTATAGAGTGGCAAGCTGGTAGTGTTGAAAGCGAAAAAGTACTCGATTTTTTATGCGAAGAAATGGGGGTTACGCGTTTAAGGTTTACCCAAGAATGCGGAATTGGCATTAAAAACATTTCTAAAGAAGGCTCAGAGCGCCTAGTACGTTACGCAATTAATTACGCGCTAAAAAATAACAGCGAATCGCTGACTTTAGTGCACAAAGGTAATGTGCTTAAATTTACTGATGGTGCATTTAAACGCTGGGGCTTTGCACTCGCTAAGCGTGAATACCAAGCCATTGATGATGAAAACGGCCGTTGGTTACATATTCCACGACAAGGGCAGCCACCACTTATAATTAAAGAAGTTATAGCCGATAACATGTTACAGCAGTGTTTAATGCACCCAGAGCAATTTGATGTAGTTGCAACGACTAATCAAAATGGTGACTTTTTAGCAGATATGCTTAGCGCACAAGTAGGTGGAGTAGGCATAATGCCGGCGGCTAATTTAAATAATGAGGTAGCATTTTTTGAGCCCACGCACGGTACATTTGCGCGTATTGCTGGGCAAAATAAAGCGAATCCGAGCAGCAGCATTTTAAGTGCGGTATTAATGCTTAAGTTTATGCAGTGGCATGAGGCGGCTAATTTAATAGAAAATGCCTTAGAGCGCACGTTAGCGGCGGGAGAGGTTACGTTTGATTTGCTATCTGAGCCTCATAACTCGATGCCCTTAAGCTGTACAGACTTTGCACTTAGGGTCATCGAGCACTTTTAAACAACACCATTATTAGGCTGCAGATACGTTAACAAGGTTTACGCGATGCGTACATGCACGATTAGTTAACTGCGCAGCACGATGATAAATAGCATGTGCATCTTGGTCGGTATTAAATGTGCCGCTAAGCGTATCCATTAACGCAACTACAATAATGGCCGGAACTTGGCAGCAATGCTCATCCAGAACAGCTTCTGTTGTTTGCGAGTCTACATTGCAATAAGGGTGGTTATTATGCTGATAAGCATTAAGCAATGTTTGCACGTCTAAAACATCATCCGCATTATGTTTAGTTTTACGACAAGTACAGCCAAATTCATCTACTAAAGTGGCAAGCACCTGATAAATATCATCGCTTGGCATCGCCGCTAGTGGTGCTAACTGCTGCTCAATAAATTGATGAAAATGGCTATTAATAAACAATCCGTCTTGTTGGGTGAAGCTTGATGAAGTTTGCATAATTATTACTCTTAGTTAGTTGGCTTAACTTCACTCTAGCGCTAACTCTAGTATTAATAAAATTGTTGTTTTCAATAACTGATATTGATTATATCAATACTGTTAAATTACGACGAATTTTAGTGTGTTTAGCAAGGCTACATTAAGCCTAATTAGCTTACAGTAGCCACAGTTGTTAATTTTACAAACTAGATACAGAGGCTTAACCACACTGGTATAAGTATCTATTATTAGTAAGTTAACAGATAACACTTAACAATAACCTTGTTACACAGGCAATGGTTTAACCACTAACTAACAATAAAGAGACTGCTATGAAAATTTTTGCTCCTGCTATTATTATCACCACATTAATGCTTTCGGCTTGTGGTAATGAGCCACAAGACAACAGCCACACCGACGTAAAAAACACGGCACAAACAGCGGTAATAGTGCATAACTATCAGTGTGAAAGTGGTAATACAATGGCGGTAACTTACCCCTCTACAGACACTGCAACAGTTGACTATTTAGGTACGGAATACGAAATGAAGATTGCTGTGTCGGCCAGTGGTGCGCGCTATATGAATGACAAGTACGAGTTTTGGACTAAAGCATCAGGAACTGGCTCTGAAGGCACGCTGTTTAGCCATATGCAAGATGGTAGCACCGGTGATGCAATTGAAACATGTACAGCGCTATAAGCCTTATTAATACGCATTAAAGCCTAAGTTTAGGCGAATTTAACGAGTAATTTGCAACACCTACTGTGCAAGTTACTCGTTGTAAATTTTATATACCTTTGCACTAGTATTACTACCTGTCGGCAATTGTTTTTGCAAATTCCAGCAGTTCTCTGCGTAACCATTGGTGCGCCGATGCATGATGCAACAATGGGCTCCAGATCATTTTTACCTCAATAGGTACAATTTGAAAAGGTACTGGGCTGATAACCAAGTTAGTATGCGTAGTTAACAGCTTAGCTTGGCGACGTGGTAATGTTGCAATTAACTTATCTGACTGGCACAGTAAACTGGCAATCATATAATGGCGTGTAAAAACGCGTATTTTTCGAGTTTGTTCTAATTGCCACAGTGCTTCGTCTACCCATCCTAACTTTTGCTTACCAGATTTATTAGTAACAGCGGGCTCAGGCCCCCAGCCTGCACGATTTACCCAAATATGTTCGCTTTTTAAGTAATCTTCTAGGCTCGACTGTTGTAAAAATTGATTATTGGGGTGCGTTAAACAACAATAGTTATCGCGCCAAACCGTAGCTTGGTGAAACGAGCGTGGTAGGCCATTAAAGCGGTTAATTGCTAAATCTATGGTGCCTTTTTCCATATCTTGCAGATTTACATCACTTGGGCTGAGTATATCAAAGTTTATTCCTGGGTTTTTACTCAACTGCTCAGTTATAAAAGGGGCGATTAACGTCGACTCTAAATAATCGTTTGCCATAATTCTAAACGTTACTTTGGCACTTGTCGGATCGAATAGCTCAGTGGGCTGAGTAATTTCTTCAGCCATTTTAAGTAATAACTCTATTTCGGGCTTTAGTGCCAGCGCTTTTGCTGTGGGCGCCATAGAGCCTGAAGCCCGCACCAAAAGCGGGTCGTCAAATAAGTCACGCAGCCGCTTTAACGCATTACTCATAGCAGGTTGGGTAAGTGCGAGTTTATTAGCCGCTTTAGAAACACTTTTTTCGTCTATTAGTACGTTTAGGTACACAAGCAAGTTGAGATCGACATTTCTTATATTCATTTAATCAATCTTATTTATTTACTGTATTAATTATCTAAATTAAAGCCTGCTTGCTAAGGTGTAAACAACTAAAAAATAATAGCCGTAATAAGCCTAGTAAATATGCCAGATACAATAACGAATAAACTGCAAAATAGTACAGTGCAAGATGTGATTGCGACTAAGTTAGCGCGCGCCGTTTTTGCTGGGTTTGAAGCTATGTTTGCCACCTTTTTAAATATAACCTTAGGCGCACAAAGCCGCTTTGAACAGCGACAATATCACGAGGTACAAAGTGCTATGCGCGAGCGCTTACAAGTGTATGAGCGCCAAGTTAAAAGTGTAAGTGAAGCGGTAAAGGTTATTGCCTACGCGGAGTTAAGCTGCCCACAGACCTGGCAATTAGCTAAAAATATTTATGGCAACATGGTAAAAAATCATGAAAACGAGCCAATAGCGCATACTTTTTTTAATTCTACCTTTGGTGCTATTTGGGACGATAAAAAAATACGTACTGTGCATTTATTTGTATTAAAAGCTAAATATCGTACTCAACCTCGACCATACGACAGCTTAGTTAAACGTATTTCATTGCAGCATGGCTTTAATAGCGCAATAAAAACGCTGATCACTAATCAGGTTTTTAGAGTGCCATTTAGTAATTTAAACCAAGATGTTGCCACCCTGCAGGCTACTTTAACGCAAGGTGCTAAGCAACAATGTCGACAAGTTTATGAGTTAATAAACTTAAATGACGGCTATATAGAATATGCATATTCACATTTTTATAGAAACAAAGCCTGTTACTTAATAGGCCGATGCATTGCTAAAAATGGCGATAATATGCCCTTTGCTATTGCCATTTTAAATACCCCCAAGGGGCTTAAAATTGATGCGGTAATGATGGGCGCCGACCAGCTAAGTTTACTATTTGGATTTGCGCGCACGTATTTTATGGTCGATACCGACCAACCAGCGCGTTATGTAGATTACTTAAGTGTACTTATGCCGCATAAACAGCGCTTTGAGCTATTTAATGCGATTGGCTTTATAAAACATGCCAAAACAGAGTTTTATCGTTATAAAGTAGATACCACTAAAAATAGCCCCGCGAGCTTTAAGTATGTGGCTGCGCCAGGTACACCGGGTATGGTAATGCTAGTGTTTACTATTGCTGGCTCAGACCATGTTTATAAAGTAATTAAAGATAAATTTAGCGCACCAAAAACCGCCACTAAAGCGCAAGTAAAAGAAAAATACAACTTTGTAAAACAAGCCGATAGAGTAGGGCGACTGGTAGATACGCATGAGTTTAGGTATTTAGCGTTTGATTTGAGCCGCTTTAGCGAGCAGTTGCTGCAACAAATGAAAGAGCACATTGGGTCCAGTTTAATTATTTCGGGCAAGGCGCTTATTTTAAAACATGTTTATGTTGAGCGAAAAATGACCCCGCTTAATTTATATATAAATGATTGCGACAGCAAAGCACTTGCACAAGTGATGCTAGATTACGGCAGAGCAATTAAAGACTTAGCCGGTGCTAATATTTTCCCTGGGGATATGCTGATGAAAAACTTTGGTGTTACGCGCTGGGGGCGGGTAGTTTTTTATGATTATGACGAAATTTGCCCACTTACCGATTGCAACTTTAGAGAAGTGCCGCAAACGCAAAATGCGCTAGAAGAGCTAAGTTCAGACTCGTATTTTGATATAGAGCCAAATGATATTTTCCCGAGTCAATTTAAAGTGTTTTTTAGTGCTAATGAATTGGCATTTAATGCTTTTAATAGTCATCACAGCGATTTATTTAACGCCCAGTTTTGGCAAACGTGCCAACAACAGGTACAACAAGGCTATTTACCCGACGTGTATCCATATAAACAAAGTTGGCGCTTTAAATAAGGTGTTTTGATCCCCATATATAAATTACATTAATTTAGTTATGCAACGTTTAGTAATAGCGTTTAGTTATATAAAGCTTAGGAGTGGCAATGAAATACATTTCTCATGAAGATGGCATACTTGCATTTAGTGAAACCAATAAACCGGTTTTAAAGAGCCATGAAGTACTGGTAAAAGTAGCCGCCATTGGTGTAAATCGCGCCGATTGTATGCAACGCCAAGGTAAGTATCCGGCGCCAAAAGATGACAGCCAAATATTAGGATTAGAGTGCGCAGGCATCGTTTGCGATATTGGTGGTAAAGTTGATAAAATTTGGCTTAATAAACGCGTTTTTGCTTTATGTGCTGGTGGTGCTTACAGTGAATATGTTGCGGTTGATGCCAAACAGCTAATGGAGTTACCAGATGACGTGTCTATGAGAGAGGGCGCTGCAATAAGTGAAGTATATTTAACAGCATTTGGTGCTTTGTTTGAATTAGGTAAATTACAAGCTGGGCAAACGGCGTTAATTCATGCAGGTGCAAGCGGTGTGGGTGGTGCTGCAATTCAAATGGCTAAAAGCGCAGGGGCAACTGTGGTTATAACCGCAGGTTCAGATGAAAAATGTGCACATGCCAAAGCACTGGGCGCCGATCATGCTATAAACTATAAAACCACTGATTTTGTAGAATATATGAAGGCTAATAACCTAACGGCTAACACAATTGTAGATCCTGTTTCGGGTAGTTATTTAAACAAAAATGCGGCTGTTGCGGCTATGGATTGCCAAATTGTAATGCTGGCATTTTTAGATGGTCGTTTTGCTGAAGTTGATTTTGCCCGTTTACTGCAAAAACGTATCTCGTTTCATGCATCAACACTTAGAAACCGTAGTATAGAGTTTAAACGCGCATTAAGAGATGATTTTGTAGCGCGTTTTTATAGCGATATTGCAAGTAAAAGCTACGATTTTAATTTATATAAAGTGCTACCTTGGAGCCAAGCAAGCGAGGCTCATGCTATTTTAGAGCGCAATGAAAACGCCGGTAAAGTAGTGTTAAGTGTAGAATAAACCAGTACGTGTAATGTATAGGCATTGTTTATGTCTCTGGTAGTCAATATAATTTAGTTATAACACACATAATAAGGTTAATAATGAATCCAATTATCGCCACTTTAAAAGAGCATAATGTTAGCGACGAGCAAATAGCCGAGCTATTTGAAGCATTAACGCAAAACCCAATGATGGCAATGGCCATGGTGCAACAACTTGGTATACCACCTGAAAAACTACAGCAACTAATGGCAGTAGTGATGACTCAGCCGCACTTAATTAAAGAAGCGACAGACGAGTTAGGTTTAGACTTTTCGAAAGTACAAGCCGCAAAAGATAAGTTAAATCAGTAATCCCTCCGCACTTTTAACCAAGGTATAACCTTATACCTTGGTACTTTAGCTCACCTTAAACATGTTTTGTTACATTAGCAATTGAACTGCGATTGATTTTTAGCGTCTTAGTTTTAGTCGATAAAATGGTGGGAATATTGTATGAAAACACTGATTAAATTTTGGAAAAATAACCGTTCATTAATCATATTTATAGCGTTAATGAGCGTATTTAGAAGTGCAGTTGCCGATTGGTACGAAGTACCTACAGGCTCTATGCGGCCCACCATTGAAGTAGGCGACAGAGTTTTAACAAATAAAATGGCTTACGACTTACGCTTACCCTTTACGCATATACCACTAATGAAGTTAGGCGACCCACAAGCAGGTGATATCATAGTATTTGATTCAAAAAAAGCTGATAACCGCTTAATAAAGCGGGTAATAGGCGTACCTGGCGATACTGTGTCGCTTGAGCATAACGAGCTTATTATTAATGGTAAAAAGCTTAACTATGCTCGTTTGCACAGTAATTTAGGTTCACTTGATAAAATTGAAAACTTAAACGGTCATAAACACTCAATAAGAGTAGCCAATAGAGCGTCGCGATTAGCAGGGTTTGATAAAATCACAATCCCGAATAATTACTATTTAGCCATGGGTGATAACCGCGATAACAGTGCCGATTCTCGCGTAATAGGCTTGATCCCGCGTAGCGAAATGTTAGGTAAAGCAGAGCGAGTAATTGTATCGCTTGATTACGATAACTATTATTTACCGCGAACTGATCGATTATTAAAAGCGCTTGAATAAGCGTGTTTGTATTTTAGCAGCTAAATAAAAACCCGGGTTAGACCATTGAGTTGTATTGCATAAAGTAATAAAACGAATGTAAATTGATGGTAATTATAGTAGCTTGATATTCCTGCTATTTTTTAACACCTGTTCAGCAGAGTCAATAATATGAGCTTAAAGACTAAAAAATCGCCTATATTACTGTTCGATGGCGTATGCAATTTATGCACAGGCTCGGTACGCTTCGTGATTGAGCATGATCCATATAAAAAATTTCGCTTTGCGTCATTGCAGTCAACTGTAGCAAAAAACTTACTTAAGCAGCAGGGAAGTGAAGCTACAAGTAAGCTGGGTTCTGTGGTGCTTATTGACGATAGTGGCATTTGGTTTAAGTCAACAGCGGCACTTCGTACTGCTGGGCAGTTATCGGGTTTATGGCCGTTGTTGCAAGTGTTACTCATAATACCTCGGCCATTACGAGATTGGGGTTATGATTTTATTGGTGCTAGACGTTATAAGTGGTTTGGGCGTACAAATGCTTGTTGGTTGCCAGCAGAGGACATAAGTGATCGCTTTTTAGATTAAATTTATAAATAGACTTTTAACTTTAATACGCAAATGCTAAGGGGAATTAATCATGATAGTAAGAATATTTGATAAGCTAACCTTTGCTGTTGCGTTAATTATAGCGTTGCAAGTACCGCAACTTACGGACCATTATCAGCAACATTTAGCAGGCTTGTATCAGGCAACAAAATGGCAAGTTGATGGTTATAAAGCCACCGCCCAAATGCATGCATTTCCCAGTGTTAAAGCAATGATTGATAGACACTTACGCAATAGCGAGCCAAGTGTTAAAACTGATGCACAACAAAAGCTGTTAACCCTTGATTTATTTTCAGATTTAGAAGGTGGAATGACTATATTTAAACAGGGTAACTTTTTTGAAAAACTAATTTATATGTTTACTCCCACCCGTTTCGGTATATTAAAAAATACTATTGATAACTTTAAATTAGGCATACCGCTTACTTTTACCGGTATTGCGTTTGGGCTAGTATTTGGTTTTTTATTAAATCAATTAATTATGCTACCTTTTACAATTTACTCAGTTAAAAAAAGGGCAAGTAAAGTTAACACTATCGAGAAACCAGCCCAATAATAGTATAATTATTTAAATCACCTATATAACTAGGCTCACATATTATGAGAACTGATAGCATTTATGCGATATTTATCGGCAATTTCCCTTTGTTTATTTATGGTTATAAGCATGCTTTTTGGCTGCGCTAGTTATCCTAAGGTTCAAGCCGAACCTAGCTATGCATTTAGCAAAACGCAAAATACTAGCTTAGCTAAAGGCATAGCATTAGAGGCGAGTAAACACCCTGCGAGCTCAGGGTTCTATCTACTTGGTGATGGCCTTGATGCATTTGCAACTAGGCTGTTATTAATAGAAAAAGCCGAAATGTCTATTGATGTGCAGTATTACTTATTTCATAACGATACTACGGCCAAAATATTCACTCATTACTTACTTCGTGCAGCCGATAGAGGCGTGCGGGTACGCATGTTACTAGATGACTTTGGCCACGAAAGCCAAGACGCTTTATTTAGTGCCTTGGTGCAACACCCTAATGTGTCAGTACGGTTATTTAATCCGTTTTCAAATCGCACTTTACCTTATGTTGATTTTTTAACTAATTTTAAACAGATCAATAGGCGCATGCATAACAAGTCGTTTATTGTTGATAATCAGGCGGCTATTATTGGTGGCCGTAATATTGGAGATACTTATTTTTCTGCCAATATTTACACTAACTTTTCTGACTTAGATGTACTTGGCGTGGGGGAATTTGCCCCGCGTGTGGCCACTGCATTTGATTTATATTGGAATCATTCACTCTCGGTAGCGATTAAATATATAGCGCCTGCATCGAGTGCAGCTAAACTAGAACAAGTACGAAAACAACTCGCTAAAATATATACTAGTGAGCAAAGTAAAGCCTATCTACGGCGTTTAGAGTCACTGGATATTATTGATAATTTGCTACGCGGACAGCTAGCACTTTACTGGGCAAACTCTGAATTAGTATACGATCATCCTGATAAAATAATGAATGTGAGTGATGATAATACCGGTTATATGGCCCCAGCATTAAGTAATTTACTTAATGATGCACACAGTGAAGCATTAATTGTTTCACCTTATTTTATTCCCGGTGATGCAGGCGTTGCAAGCTTAAAACGTTGGATTAATACCGGTGCTAATGTGACCATTTTAACCAATTCGCTCTCGGCCAACGACGTACCCGTTGTGCACGCCGGCTATGCAAACTATCGTGAGTCACTTATAGAGGCGGGCGTTAAATTATGGGAGTTACGCGCTACAGTAAAACCTAAGTCTAAGTCTAAGTCTAAGTCTAAGTCTAAGTCTAAGTCTAAGCCTAAAATTAAATCTAAAGATAAAACAAAACATAAAAAAATCACCGATTTAGCTGGTTCATCAAAAGCGAGCTTACATGCTAAAACAATGATTTTTGATCGTAATACGCTTTTTGTTGGCTCAATGAACTTAGATCCACGTTCAATTAATTTAAATACCGAAATAGGTGTTGTAATTTACAGTGACAAAATGGCAAGCACAGCAGCAGATATATTTTTAGAAGAGTTACCTCGCCATGCATGGCGATTAGATGTCACTAAAACTGAGAATTGGTGGGGTTTTAATCACGACTTACTGTGGTTAGATGAATCAATTACACCCACTAAAGTGGTAAGTAAAAACTCTGAGCCAGAGGCCAGCACCTGGGTACGTTTTCAGGCTTGGTTATTTGGCTACCTGCCTGTAGAACACTTACTTTAATATGTGTTAAATAAGGCGGTAACCCCAATATTAATACTTAATCAGCACTCAGGGTAAGAGGTTTAACAGTTTGAATAATAATAGTATTTAAGGGTGCTTTTTTACAACAAAAGCGCCTCGTATATCGCCCAAATTAAAACCAGTCGCTTTATCGCTTGGATAAAGCTCAGTTAATTTGTTTTTTACTTCAGGCTTTAATTCACTACCATGGCAGGCTAAGCAAGCCTGCCCAGTAGGAATTGCTTTGACTAAATACCAAGCATCGGCTTTTTGTTCTTGATGTTCAATATTTGCTATAGGTTCGCCATTTTCTTTACGCTGCTCAAAATCGAGCAGTATTGAATTTAACCACTCGTTAGCTTGGTTATTAGGATTGCGCACTTTTAATGATGTACGACTAATTTCCCACTCTTTAGCACTGTGTTGTAGTGCAATAGCTGGCGCACTGATATTACATACTTCAATTGCTGTAACAGGCCCGCTCGCTTTCATGGTACTTACTAAAACATTTTTTAAATCAGTTGAAAATGCTTTAACAGTGCTGCGAGCAAAGTATGCATCGTCGCTATTAGCTAATACGCTTGATGAAACAACCAAGCTGGTAAATAATAAAATAGAGCGCATAATACACCTTTGTACATTAGGGGGTTCTAATGTATAGCTGAGCAATAATTTATCCAAGCTTTTCTATCGCTAATTATCCGGATATCTGGTTAATTTAAGTACTGTATAAATTATAGCTGCAAAGAGCTTAGCTAAATGATGATAAACCCAAAATATAAATTACATAAAAGGTAGCTAATAATGACAACTAAAAATGATGACAGTGCTAAATATGCATTATCGCAGCAAAGTAAACCGCTTGATGATCCGCTAGAAGCAATTAAAAGCATGCGTTTAGAGCAGTTGGCCGTATGTAAGCTAAAAGCAGAAAAAGAGATGCAAACTATGAAAGCAGAATCTACCCCTGACAAAAATAAACAATAACGTAAAACAGCTTAGTGGATTTGTTTTATGAATAAACACATTACGCTTTCGTTTTTAGCTTGGTTAGCGGCTCTTTTTGTGGGAGCTGCAGGTATATATGGTTTATGGCCTTCACCACAGAGTAAAGTGCTTTTAGCTATTGAAATAATAACCTTAATTATTCTGTTATTTAATAGCGCCAGTATTACCTGCTGGGTATATAAACACACTAAAAACAAACAACAACGTTATATTGCCTTATTATGCATAGCCTCCTTAGTGCTATGCATTTGTGGAGACGTGGTAAATTTTAATTTAAATAATCAATATTACCGTTATAACGAGGTAATTAAGCACGACTATTTAGCTGACTCTGTATGGTTTTTTGTACCCGGATACAGCTTACTCTTTATTGCTGTGTTGTTGGCGAGCCGTAGTTTAGTTATGTATCCATTATATTATGTGGCTGCTTATTTAGGGGGCACGCTATTAATATCGCTGCTTTGTTTTTATTTTATGCATATTCCAGAGGCAGGTTATTATGTACTGCTATTAACCGGGCTTCATAGTTTTGTTATAACCAGTGTGGGATTAATGAGTTTAGTGCTGCTTAATACATATCGCGGGTTAAACGCACCTTTGGGAGTATGGCTGGTTAGTTTAGGGTTAGTATTAGCGGCAATTGCCGATGCATTAATTGGTTTATATTGGATTTATGGGAATAGCGGTGAAGGGTACTTTCCACAAATTAGGTATATAAATTGGATAATTTATATTAGCTCGCAATGCTTAGTTATTCATTTAGCTAAAATAAATATAACCTACAAGCTGGGTTAATAAAAAAGCCGCTAATAAATTCAGCGGCTTTTTACATTAACAAAAATATTAACGCAAATATAAATTTATAAGCAAAGCTTACATTACACGCATGCCAGGCTCTGAGCCGTCGTCCGGGTTAAGAATGTAAATCTCTTTACCGCCAGGCCCTGCAGCTAATACCATGCCTTCTGACATACCAAAACGCATTTTTCGTGGTTTAAGGTTAGCAACCATAACAGTAAGCTTACCTTCAATATCCTCTGGAGCGTAAGCCGATTTGATACCCGCAAACACTTGGCGCGTTTCGCCGCCTAAATCAAGTGTTAGCTTAAGTAGTTTATCGGCGCCTTCTACGTGCTCAGCTTTAGCAATTTTTGCTACGCGTAAGTCTACTTTTGCAAAGTCGTCAAATTCAATTTCATCACAAATTGGCTCTTTAGCCAGTGGGCTATTAGGGTCAATGGTCACTTTTGATTCTAAGCTTTCTTTTGACTCCTCAACCATTTTATTTACTTTGTCCATTTCTACACGTTGCATTAACGGTTTAAATTTATTGATTGGGTGGCTTACTAATGCATTTTGCACACCGTCCCATGCAAGGTCGTCATTTAAGAATGCTTCTACGTTATCGGCCATTTCAGGCAGTACAGGCTTTAAGTAGGTAATTAACACGCGGAATAAGTTAAGCCCTAATGAGCAAACTTCGTGCGCTTCTTGTTGTTTAGTTTCGTCTTTAATGAGTACCCAAGGTGCTGCGGCATCTATAAATTGGTTTGCTTTGTCGGCAAGCGCCATTATTTCACGAATTGCACGGCTAAACTCACGGTTTTCGTAATGGGCTGTAATGCTTGGTGCAGCTGCTTGAAATTCTTTAAGCAACTGGGGTTGCATAACGGTTGCGCTTAGCTTGCCATCAAACTTTTTAGTAATAAAGCCTGCACAACGGCTTGCTATATTTACAACTTTACCTACTAGGTCTGAGTTTACGCGTTGCGCAAAGTCTTCTAGGTTTAAATCAAGATCAACAATGCCGCCGCTTAATTTTGCCGCGTAATAGTAACGTAAATATTCTGGGTTTAAATTATCTAAATAAGTACGCGCTTTAATAAACGTGCCTTTCGATTTAGACATTTTTTCGCCATTTACGGTAACAAAACCGTGGGCAAATACGTTAGTTGGCTTTCTAAAGTTAGCGCCTTCTAACATTGCTGGCCAAAATAAACTATGAAAATAAATAATGTCTTTACCAATAAAGTGGTAAAGCTCAGCGTCTGAATCTGCAGCCCAAAAAGCATCAAAGTCGATACCTTTTTTATCACACAGGTTTTTAAAGCTGGCCATATAACCAATAGGCGCATCTAACCAAACGTAGAAGTATTTACCTGGTGCGTTTGGTATTTCAAAACCAAAGTAAGGCGCATCACGGCTAATATCCCACTGTTGCAGGCCATCAGTAAACCATTCATCAAGCTTGTTAGCCATTTCTTGCTGAATAGTACCCGAGTGTAACCACTCTTTTAACATGCCTTCAAATGCTGGCAGATCAAAAAAGTAATGCTCAGAGTCTTTTAAAATAGGCTCAGCACCAGACATAACCGAGCGCGGGTTAATTAAATCTGTAGGACTATATGTTGCACCACATGAGTCGCAGTTGTCGCCATTTTGATTTTCAGACTTACAGGTTGGGCACGTACCGGTTACAAAGCGATCGGGTAAAAATATGCCTTTTTCTGGGTCGAATAACTGCGAAATAGTGTGCCTTTTAATATGCCCTGCATCGTTTAGGCGATTATAAATAAGCTCACTCAGCTCTTTGTTTTCTTGGCTGTGGGTACTGTGATAATTATCAAACTTAATATTAAAGTCGGCAAAGTCGCGTTGACGCTCAATACTTACTTTTTTTACCGCTTCTTCAGGCGTGATCCCTTGCTTTTGCGCGTTAAGCATAATAGGCGTGCCATGGGCATCGTCGGCGCAAACATAATAGGCTTCGTGGCCTTGTAGTTTTTGAAAACGTGACCAAATATCAGTTTGAATATATTCCAATAAATGACCTAAGTGAGTAGGGCCATTTGCATAAGGTAATGCGCTGGTAATCAGGATCTTTCGCTGTGCCATAATCATTCCGAATTGACGGTTCCTATTAAGGAACGGATGAAAATCATTAATTTATTTACAAGCTAAACGCTAACAACGCAACAGCTTGTGGATTTGTATTAATTGACTGGTGTTAATGCCCTGAATGTTACATAATTCCGAGGCACTTTTCATCAAAGAAACGTTATTTAATTACTATGTTTGGACTGTCGAAACTATTCTCTTCTAAATCGGTGCAAAAACAACCGATCTTTGCTGCTTTAGCCGCGTATCGTAGTGCCGCTTTTGCTGTGGGTATTGATGAAAGCTTCATTAAGAATATCACCCAAAACGACGATAAATCGCTCACTATTACTTTAATTTTGCCATTTGCTGCACAGTCAGAAATGCCAATGGTGGCAGAGCATGTTACTAACGCTCTCAAGGTGGCAGTAACTGTGTCGGCCACGGTAGAGCTTAAAGAGCCTGCAAAATTTAAAACAATTAAACATATTGTGCTTATTGCTTCAGGTAAAGGCGGGGTGGGTAAATCGACTACTGCTGTTAATTTAGCAGGCGCGCTGCACAGCGAAGGCGCAAAAGTTGGTATTTTAGATGCCGACATTTATGGCCCGTCAATCCCTATGCTTTTAGGCTTGGTAGGCGCAGAGCCCATCACTAAAGATAACAAACAGTTACAGCCTTTTGATGCAAACGGTATTAAAGCACAATCAATCGGCTTTTTAGTACCCAGCGATGACGCCACTGTATGGCGCGGGCCTATGGCATCGGGGGCGCTTAGCCAGCTACTAAATGAAACTGATTGGGGCGAGCTTGACTACCTTATTGTTGATATGCCACCAGGTACGGGTGACATTCAACTTACTATGAGCCAAAAAGTACCGGCAAGTGGCACAGTAATTGTTACCACACCCCAAGATTTAGCCTTAGCCGATGCGCAAAAAGGCATCGCCATGTTTAATAAAGTAAACGTGCCAGTGCTGGGCTTAATTGAAAATATGAGCCATTACATTTGCAGCCACTGCGGCGAGGCAAACCACGTATTTGGTAAAGATGGCGCACAAAAACTAGCACACAAGCACGGCGTTCCTGTTCTATCACATATTCCGCTTGCAATAGATATTCGAGAATACTCTGAGCAGGGCAAACTTATTGCTTGCGATAACACTGCAGCAATAAGCAAAACTTACAGCGCAGCAGCGCGGCTTATAGCCAGCACGCTTTACTATCAACAGCATCACAACTCGGTAGAGATTGTGATTACGGATGATTAATACACCATGAGACTTTCAGATACACATATTAAAGAATACCTAAACGATGGCCGTATTGTTATTGAGCCTGCACCCACAGATGAGATGATTTCGGGTGTTACTGCCGACTTACGCTTAGGTAATAAATTTAGAACTTTTCATGCACATACAGCAGCATATGTAGATTTAAGTGGCCCTAAAGATCAGCTCAATAAAGCCATGGAGTCAATCATGAGCGACGAAATTGTGCTAGATGAAGGCGAAGCATTTTTTTTACACCCAGGCGAGCTTGCACTGGCTATTACCTATGAAAAAGTAACACTGCCAGCAGACATTGTAGGCTGGCTAGATGGACGTTCATCGCTGGCAAGATTAGGTTTAATGGTGCATGTAACCGCGCATCGAATTGATCCCGGTTGGAGTGGTAATATTGTTTTAGAGTTTTATAACTCAGGTAAACTCCCTTTAGCACTAAGACCTATGATGAAAATTGGTGCTATGAGTTTTGAAACACTTACAGGCCCTTGTGCTAATCCTTACAATACGCGTAAAGATGCTAAGTACAAAGATCAAAACAGTGCCGTAGCAAGTCGTATTAGCGATGACAGGTAATGATTAAATAAAGCACTTTACTCATCTAACTTATGAAGCGCATAACCCAGTAATTCAAAATATTGGTTAAGCGCTTTATTTGCAGCGTTAATGTGCTCATCATCTGGGTATATTAAATCACTACTTTTTAGCCCACTGACTAAAAAGCTATTTTTTATATGCGGGTGGCTGGCTATACAGGCTTCAAAGCAACGCGCTGCTAGCTCCTCGGGCATACTCATGTAATTCATATTTTTTGCTTTATCGTATTCAATGCACGTTTGTACAAATCGGTTTGCAGCAATGCCCTGTGCATCTAAAAACACGTTTTTGTAAAAGTCATTAAGCGTATTATTGAGCGGATGCGATAAATTAGGCGTGTTTGATAACCACAGTTTAGACGCAAAACCAAAGCGTGGTTTTGCTGCAAATAAATGCTCACTTATATGATGATCAAAAGCATGAAACCATTCATGGGCGAGCGCACCACCGCCGGCATTTTTTGCAAGTGCAAGCGTTTGGCTAGCTGCATTATAATGCGCTTGTACATGCTTTTGTCCGCCAGCACCAAACGCAAAATTGAGTTTACCGCGCAGGCCAATTGCTTTAGGTGGTAAGTGCAGTATTTGTGCTAAGTCGGCAAGCGCATCATAAATTAAATTTGCACTAATGTAGCGCTCTTCTTTGTTTACCCATTTACCTACCACCATAGATCTAAAACCGAAAGTGTCTCTTATATCGCTAAAATCAACTTGATCGTCAAAACGATAATCGGGACCTTGACGGCTAAAGCCGCGTTTTAATCTATTTTGATAGTTACGCATCGCTAATATCATTTATAAAAACTAATCATAAATTATAAGTAACGTGCTTTTACGTGAGCAGGCATGTGTTGGGTTTGTTTTTGTATTAATTCATCAAGTAAATTATAAAGTGGGGCAGGGTTTAACTGTTCAATAAGCTGTAAGCTATGTGCAACGGCCTCAAGCGTTGACAAGCTATCTGCGCGGGGTGCTTTACGTATTGTGTAACGATTTTTAGGTAAATTAGCAAAGCTTACAGTTTGAAACCGCTGCAGTAGCGAGCTTAGCTGTAAAATTTTATAGGCTTTTTTCCATGTACCATCAATAACAATTAAGTGCGTAATAGGCAGTAGTGTGTTTAGCGCGTCGTTATTATCTAAATTTATAGCCTGCTCATTAGGGTAAAGTAAAACGGTTGAGCTGGCAGGTAGGGCACGAAGCTGCGCAAAGTCGTTATTACTTTCGCCTTTGATTATTTGGCAATCAGCTAGGCATAAATTTAATAATTTAGCCGTGTTTTTTGTTACTTTTTCTTCACTAGGGTGCTGTAAAATAATTACTTTTACTTTATTGTTAATAGAGGTTACAGCACTGCAAATACAAGTATTAAGTGCGAACAAACAAAAATTACACAGTGGGCGAGCCATTTAAACTACTTTTGGTGAAGGTACATTATGAGTAATTATACATTTATAAGGTAATTAAGTTGGATTTTTTTACGCTTAGCTATAGAGTGTTATAGATTAAGGTTAATTAAGTATAGATTGTTTTTAAGGGTTAAAATATGACAGAAGTAAGTATTAACGAAGCAGCATTAGAGAGTATGGAATCGTTATTAGGTGAGCAATTTGCAGCTACTCTCGACTTTTGTTGTGTGGAATTTGAGCGCTTAGGCTCAGAAGTGTTGGCCACAATAGGACAAGACAAAGAAGCGTCGGTGCGCCACGCTCATAGTTTAAAGTCGAATGCGGCTCAATTTGGTGCCGATAGCTTGGCCGCGGTAGCGGGTGAAATTGAACAAAGTTTAAATAACGATAACTTAGCTCAAGCCACTGCTGCATCAGCGCAGTTAATGACGCAAGTGGCGCAATCTCAAACGCTATTAAATAACTGGTTGGCATCACGTTAAGCAGATAAGTAAAGGCGTAGGTTTAGGCATTAAACATGAATTTATTTCAGTATTAAGTTACTAAATTGACTAGTGTTTTACGTCTTTACTAAGTTATTCTAAGGGTTATTCGTGCCCTTTAGAGGTAGTAATGTCAGAAATTAAAATGAGTCATAAATTAGACGGTGTCTGTTATGACATTCGCGGCCCTGTTTTAGTCCAAGCTAAAAAAATGGAAGACGAAGGCCAAAAAGTTTTAAAGCTAAACATTGGTAATCCGGCTGCGTTTGGCTTTGATATGCCAGAAGATATGCACCGCGATATTATTCGCAATTTATATTCAGCCCAAGGTTATTGTGATTCTAAAGGGCTTTATTCGGCGCGAGTGGCTATTTATCAGCATTATCAACAACGCGGTTTATATAATTTAGATGTAGATAACATTTATATTGGCAATGGCGTTAGCGAACTGATTCAAATGGTTACGCAGGCATTGTTAAATAATGACGATGAAGTGCTGATCCCCGCTCCCGATTACCCTCTGTGGACCGCTGCAGTTAAGCTCTCTGGTGGCAATCCGGTGCATTATTTATGTGATGAAGAGCAAGATTGGTTTCCGGATATTGCTGATATAAAAAGTAAAATCACCTCTAAAACCAAAGCATTAGTATTGATCAATCCAAATAACCCGACAGGGGCTGTGTATAGCGATGATTTACTGCAGCAGTTAATTGACATAGCCCGTGAGCACAAGTTACTACTGTTAAGTGATGAAATTTACGAAAAGATTTTATACGACGGCATTACGCATAGCTCAATTGGTGCACTGTGCGACGATGTACCTATTATTACCTTTAACGGTTTAGCAAAAACGTACCGTGCTGCTGGCCTAAGAATGGGCTGGATGGTGTTAAGTGGGCGTACGTCGGTTATGAGTGACTTACGCAAAGGCCTAGAAATTTTATCATCTATGCGTTTGTGCGCTAACGTACCTGCTCAATATGCCATTCAACAAGCATTGGGCGGAGTACAATCAATCGACAACCTAATTAATCCAGGCGGGCGTTTGTATGTACAGCGTGATATAGCGTGGCGCGGGCTCAATGCAATAGAGGGTATTAGCTGCGTAAAACCAAAAGGTGCCTTATATGCTTTTGCTAAAGTAGATACCGCGCGCTTTAATATTAAAAGCGATGAGCAAATGATGTTTGATTTACTCAAAGCTGAAAAAATATTACTGGTGCATGGGCGTGCATTTAACTGGCCTGAGCCTGATCATTTTAGATTGGTGTTTTTACCCAACAAAGATGATTTAACGGATGCGATGACTAAAATGCAGCGCTTTTTTAAAGATTACCGACAAGGCTAACTTTTAAAACACACAAAAAACGAGCCAATTTAGGCTCGTTTTTACTTATGCTAAAGTTAATATAATTGCTATTAATAGGCTTTATCAACACGTACGCTGTTATCGTTTAAATACACCAGCCTTACACTATCGCCTTTGCTAAAGCGCATTGATTGGTCTTGATTTTGAACCACCATAAATTGATCGCCATTTTCAACTTGTATTAATAACTCTACTAAACGAGTTTGTTGGTAATGGCTTTTTTGCTGTTGATTATGCGCTACATTGCCGCCTATCACTGAGCCCAAAATAGTAGCAACGGTACGCCCGCTGCCACCGCCAAACTGATTACCAACAACGCCGCCAAGCAAAGCGCCGCCAAATGTTTTCCAACCATTGCTTTGATCTTGTACTAGCTCTTGCTCAGTAATATTACGCACTGATTGCACATCGCCAAATAGCACTTGTTGTACTGCTACTGCTTTATTGCGCTCGTAATTAGCCAATGCAGGTGCGCTAATTGTAAGTAATGTACACATTAATACAGTAATCGCTTTCATAATTAACTCCTATTGACTACCAGCCAAAGGTTGATTTTTCTTTCGTTTTACGAATTTCTGTTTCGTCAGCCCATTCAACTAAGCCACTTTCCATATCCATTAAACGCATGGTAAATTTATAGTATACGTCTGATTTGTCAGCATTGGATTTAACTATGCTTGATAAGTTGCCGTACAGCATATACTGCGCACCAATTTGTTTACCAAATGCCACAGCAGTCGTGGGGTTAACTAATGCATCTTCGTTTTGAAATTTAAGCTGCTCACGTATAGCTTCAACTCGGGTCATATCAACAAATCTAAATTTTCCGCTACGCAGTAACTGAGTTGAAATAGAGTCGGTGATTGATTCGGTATCAATGTGCTCGCTGGTTTTGTTTTTAATTCTTTCAACAAATACCACAGGGCGTTTATTGGCGGTCATGGTGCCAACAACCGGAGAGCTTAATAGTGAATCGGTCATTTGGCTGGCTACTTTTTGTAAATCGGTAGAGCCAAAGTTAATGTCAGTGGTTTCTACGGCTTGTGCGTCGCCATAACTAACTACCGCTTTATTTGCACAACCACTTAATACTAATGCACTTAAACCAATAAGCGCGTAAGTTGAAGCTGTTTTGAATTTTTTACGTATGATCATTGTTATTTCCTTTATTCTTTAAATTCTTGCGCATCGGTAGACACTTCTCTTACTGCTAATGAGAAGGTAACTGCATCTGGGCTGGGTGCTAGCCCTGGTAATTGTGTTTGTGCAAAGCCAAATAAGGTAATTGCTTGCCAAGGGGAGTGATTACCCTTAATAACAAAGCCGTCTTTGTCGTACCAATTAAATTGATACTGTAAGTATTGCGACTTTTTATATTGGCTTGCTAAGGTAACTACCACGTCAGTTAATTGGTTTGTTTGACGTGTTTTTACGTCACTAATAGCTAGTTTCTCACCAAGCTCTGGGTTATCAACACGTAGTTGCTGATTAAATGTTTTATTACCTTGCTCAATTACTATACCCGATGTGTCTGGTTTGCCAGCACAGGCACTGAGTATTAAAACCGCAAATAATGGCATTATGTATCTCATAATCGCTCCTAGAGTTGTACTACATGATAATTAAAGTAGTTATTTATAGAGGTTAGATAAATTAAGGTTAACCTTTGCTTACTAACGGTAAAATTAATTGGCGCTTGCGTGCCTATGGTTAATGAATGTGCGCCGCTGTTTAAGCTACTTCGCGCCACACTTATTTGATTTGGTAGCGTGAGCCAACTGCGTGTATCGGCTTGCTCAGAGGCTAAGTTATAAATGTTCGCAATTATATTACCTACGTCTCCGGTGCTACGAGCCAGTTCGGCTCGTACTTTTTCTTTGGCGACTAAACGTAGTATTTGCCGCGCTATTCTGGCAGGTATTTGATCTTCTAACGTTTTAGCAGCCAGTGATTCTATGTGCACTAGCGGGCTTAATACTAAGTTTTGGGCATTAATACTGATGTTATTAATGCTACGAACATAGGCGTTGTCTTTATAAACTGGCATAGCTAAGCTATAAAAACGTGCATTACCACCAGAGGTAAAAATAGGTAAACGTAATTTAAATTCGTGTTGCTTAGGCACTAAGCCTTGTTCAAATAATATAACTACTTGGCCTTGTTCAGACGGTATATTTGCTGCCTCACCAAAGCGCTTTTTAAAGTCGCTTAGGTCTTGATCAAAGCCTTGTTTTTTAGCAAGGCGAAGTACATCACGTTGCAAATAAATATTGTTGGGTTGTATTTCGAGTGCTTTTTTATAGTCAATGTAGGCATCATCATACTGTTTACTGCTTTGGTACAATAAAGCGGATAAATAAAAAGTATAAGCATTTTGAAAGCCATTTTTAACGTCTCGGGTAACCTTGCTCATACTTGGATAATGCTGCTGCGCTTCTTTTGTAGCGGAATCTAGCGCTGCCTGATTTTGAATAAGTGCGTCTACTTGTACTTTATTAGCCCGCCTAACTTCAACTAATGCACCTTCAACATCATTTTTATATACGTAATTAAGCGCTTTATAACTATGCAGCATGCTCATTTCATAAGGGGCGGGTATATAAGTAATAGCCGAGTCGTTGGTAAATAAAGCATTACTTTGTTCAAGCCCACTACTGAGCTGAACTTTGGCAGCCTCGCGCTTGTTTTGTACTTGTTGATAAACGTTTTCAAATTGGCTTTGCGCATCGGTTTGCATATTAGCTAAGTCGGCAAGGCGCGCTTGCTCTAATTGATTAAGTAAGTAGCTACTGTGCATACTACTATTTTTAGCAATAAGCGACTGCGCTTGTGCTATGTTGTTACTCTCTATTGCTTGTCTTACAGGGGTTACTTGAGTCGCATAGTCATTAAATAGATCGCTAAATCCTATGGTACTACAACCACTTAAAATAAAACAAAAACTAAATATTAAGCTACGGCGCACTGAGCACTCCTTTAAATTTACTTAATAAGATTAACATACACCCATTAAAAAAATATGTGAAATATTGTAAAAAAGCGTAGCATAACTGCCGAGCAGTGAACGAAGCGTTAATCGTATTAATATTGTAATGTTATTATAATAACTAAATCTAAAAATCATTAAATTAGCAGTGTTAACTGTACTTATTTTAGCTAAGGATTGTTTTTGAAAACAACGTTGTACACTTTAAGTGCTTTAATTGCGTTTGCCGCTAACTCTTTATTGTGCAGAATGGCGCTCGCACAAGGGTATATAGATGCATGGAACTTTACTGTTATTCGCTTACTTAGCGGGGCTGTATGTTTAGCCATTATTATGCTGCTTTATACTAATACTACAAAACGTAATGGTACGTTTAATAGCGAAATATTAAAAGATACAGGAAGTTGGCGAAGTAGTATTAGTTTGCTTGTTTATGCATTGTGTTTTTCTATCGCGTATATAGAGCTTGATACCGGCACTGGTGCACTTGTTTTATTTTCCGCGGTACAACTTACTATGATTGGCTGGGGAATTTATAAAAAAGAGCAATTGAGTCTATTACAATGGTTGGCATTTATAAGCGCTTTTGCCGGTTTTGTTTATTTAATGTTGCCCTCTGCAGCAATACCTTCATTATTTGGAGCGACCCTTATGGCCATTAGTGGCATAGCGTGGGGTGTGTATAGTATACGAGGCAAAGCTTGTATATCACCACTGAGAACCTCTGCATTTAACTTTATTCGCAGCTTAGTTGCTTTGCCTATATTGCTAATAATAGGTATGGGTTATATAAAAAGTATCCGCATAGAAGGGGTGTTACTTGCATGTGCCAGTGGCGCAATAGCTTCAGGTATTGGTTACAGTATTTGGTATACGGCAATGCCAAAATTAAAAAGCACCCAAGCAGCAGTGGTGCAGCTATGTGTACCTGTGCTTGCTGCCATTGCGGGCGTGGTGTTTTTATCTGAGCAGTTAACCGTGCAATTTATAGTTGCCAGCAGTGTTATTTTGGGGGCAGTGCTGGTATTTACGCTCAATAAAAAACAGCCCTGTTAAACAGGGCTAACGTTTATTATAAAGCGCTCATAAAGCATGGGTAAGTTGGCTAAAATAGCCTCTTTGGCTAATAGGTCACTATTACTTATACACTCATGCAGTACTTGCAGACTAAGCATATTAACCAGTAATTGCGACTGCTTAATATGGCTAATATGCCAAAGCTCGGGGGCTACACCACCTAAGTCATGCTGATAAGGCCGATAAAACCCAAATAGTGCTAAGTTAGCATCTAGCCAGTCGCTCAGTGGGGAAAATGGGCCGCTTTGTTGATATTCATCGGGCGTGAGTTGCAACTGGTAATCATCACTCACTGCCGCTTTATCAAACACATCTAAATCGGTCCCTAAATGATGTCTACTTGCGCCAGGCAGTGCAGAGTAGAGCATAATGGCAATACATTTATCTATATCGCTTAAGCTATCTAATTCAACAACTTGCTGTTGTTTATTATAAACAGGGCGTGCACCTGAAAATTTAGCGTTAAAAATAGCCGCTTGGCGGTTAAAGTCACGAAAGCTGGAAGCTATTGTAAGCTCAAACCCTGCTGTTTTTGCAGCACTTTGCAGTGCTAAAAAATCATTAACGATATTGCAGTGCAAGCGATGATTTTGAATTTGGGTTAAATGCGTATCACTTTGTCCTGTAATACACATTGTGGTTGTTTTTTTTGAGTTCATTACGTTAGTAGGTTTTCTAAAATTTGCTCGTAAATATCGCACAGTGCAATTAAGTCATCGGTACTTACACATTCATCTACTTTATGAATAGTGGCATTGCGCGGGCCAAGCTCAATTACTTTAGCGCCGGTTTGAGCAATAAAACGCCCGTCTGATGTACCGCCAGTCGTTTCTAGATTTGTTGTTAAACCGGTTACCGATTTAATTGCCTTTACTGTGGCGTCAACCAGTGGGCCGTGCTCTGTTAAAAACGGTTGGCCGTTTACAATCCAGCTTAATTCATAATTTAAATTATGCTGCTGTAAAATAGCGTTAACGCGTTGTTGTAATTGCATATGAGTAACTTCAGTACTAAACCTAAAGTTAAACTGTACTTCTAACTCCCCGGGGATCACATTACCGGCCCCAGTGCCGCCATTTATATTTGAAATTTGAAAACTAGTGGCGGGAAAGTACTCGTTACCGTGATCCCATACTGTTTGGCTTAGCTCAGTGAGTGCAGGGGTAGTTAAATGAATAGGGTTTTGCGCTAACTGCGGGTATGCCACATGCCCTTGTATACCTTTAACAGTTAAAAAGCCGGTAAGTGAGCCTCGGCGTCCATTTTTAACTACATCGCCTAATACATCACGAGATGAAGGCTCGCCAACTAAACACATATCTATTTTTTCACCGCGAGCTTCAAGGGTGTCAATTACCCGAGTAGTGCCGTTTATAAATGGGCCTTCTTCATCTGAAGTAATTAAAAAAGAAATAGAGCCTTTATGGTCTGGGTGCTTTGTTACAAAACGCTCAGTAGCAACCAGCATAGCTGCCAATGAGCCTTTCATATCGGCTGCACCGCGCCCGTGTAATAAACCATTTTCAACTAGGCCAGAAAATGGCGGGTACTGCCAGTTTTTCTCAGGGCCTGTGGGGACTACATCGGTGTGCCCGGCAAAACAAAAATGTGGCGATTGCGTCCCTTTGCGTGCCCAAGTATTTAAGGTATCGGTAAAAAATAACGATTCGATGTTAAAGCCAACTGCTTGCAATCTATCGTTCATCATTTGCTGGCAGCCAGCATCTTCAGGTGTTACTGACTCGCGTTGTATTAAGGCTTGCGCTAGAGCGATTACGTCATTTGTCATTATTTAAAAATCTCATCGTATTGTGCTGCTTTAAAACCTAAGTGGTACTCGTTATTATTAACCAGTACAGGGCGTTTTATCATTGCAGGCTGCTCAACTAATAACGGTATCGCTTTTTCTTTAGTTAAGCTTTGTTTTTCATCATCGCTTAAAGCGCGATAAGTGGTGCCACGCTTGTTTACAAGCTGCTCCCAATCAAGTTTATCAGCAAAGTTGCTAACCATACTCTCGTTTACGCCATCTTTGCGATAGTCATGAAAAGTAAACTCAATGTTGTTATCGGTTAAGTATTTTTTAGCTTTTTTTATAGTGTCGCAATTGCTTATGCCGTAAAGGGTGATCATAAATCTACTTCTTTTTAATAATAGTTAATAAAGTATCGACACCCGCATTTACCTGCAAGTGTGAAAAGTGAAATGTACCTAGGCTGTGGCCATTGAGCAAAATTAAACTTGCTAGCATAGGTGTATCAAGTTCGCGTAAATCAAAATAAGCAAGGCGTTGGCCTTTACTTATTTTGCTACCATTTAACTGAGCTATGTGGGTATGGGTAATGTGTTGCGAGCTCGCAATAGTTAAATTAATCAGTACTTTTAGGCCGTTTTTAGCTTGTAAAATAAATTCGGTGCCGGCATTTTTTGCCTGCAGCAAAGTGCCGTCAAACGGGGCTAATATTTTATGGTTGCTTAGCTGTACCATAATACCTGGGCCTAATGTGCCAAAGCGAAAAAGTGGTTCGGGGTGTTCGTTAAGTGCTATTACTTTTCCTGAAAATGGGCTAGTAATATTAATGGCATGACGAGGTAATTTATTCTGAGCTAAATAATCTATTGTTTGCGGTTTCATAAGTCACTCAAAAATTACGTTATAGCCATCTTTTTTCAAAGCGGTAATAGCTAAATCTACGGTGTGTTTTTTTACTAATATATAATCGGTATCGACTGTACTATGCAATTGTAATGCTTTTTTTGACATTAAAAGCCCGACGAACAGCAATAACTATAAGGTTATAGTATAGATCATTAACCTTAAATTAAAGCAGTAACAGCAACTAAGCTAGTTGTGGTTACGTTAGCAAAAGTGAGGTTAATTATGTTGTCCACATTTTCTGTGGATAACTGTGGGAATTGTGGCGTATAAGTGGCTTAACGTACTGATTATAATGTTTAAAATTATTAGTTTAGAAAAGATCCATTTAGCACTTAACAGCGTATGTATTAATATTGAGACGAAACCTGTTCAAACAAAAGGCCTTAAAGTATGAGTGATTTTTTACTCGTTTAGTGCGTTTTTATGAAAATTCCATATAAAATAATTTGTGTTACACTATCATGATAACAACCAATGTTATTGGTAGTGTTGATATTATGTATGAGGAGTCATGATGCAAAAAAGTGTGATGTCGCAAGTACAAATAGGGCGTGTGTACGCTAAAAAATGGCCAATGCGAAAAGAATTAGCTCCTTTGTTTGCTGAGTTTAAAGTAATAAAGGCGACAGAGTTGGCGATTACGGTAATGCCAATATTAGCCATGTTAACGTTATTTTTTCAGTTAAATTATCTTGGCTCTGACTTTTTACCGCAAGCAATTGCAAGTGCGCTTTTTTTTATATCGCTCCCTTTACAAGGTTTGTTATGGTTAGGAAAACGAGCGCAAACCGAGTTAGAGCCTGCCATGCAACGTTGGTATAACGAGCTTTATGCTAAAATGGTGGCTAATGGCTATCAAGCACAGCGTAGCGAAAAAAAGCCCCGTTACTTGGAGCTTGAAGAATTACTTAATGATATGTTTGATAAAATGGACAAAACGTTCACTAAAGAGCAATTTTAATCGCCTGTTGCCTTTATATGTGCGCAACAGCTATGCTTTTATCTCTTGTGAATTGTGTAATATAAAACGATAAGGTGACATTATGTTCACCTTTTTCTTCGAGTGCTAACCAGTGCTCGGGTCTGAACTTCCACGCGAATGGTGTCATCATTATTAAGTTTTTAACGTCGCTAAAGTTTAAGGTAACTTGCTCAGTGATGAGTGTTTGCGATGTTTGTGTAAACATTGCAGGTACTTCTATTTGTGTATGTTCATTAACACTTGAGTAAATATACTCTTTTAACTCTTTTAAATGCTGAGGTCCGGGGCTTGCCACTACGAGTGTTGAACCGGGTTTAGCAAGTCTTGCTAGTTCTTGAGTAAATAATGGTGCGAATACACTGACCAATACATCGGCAAAGTAGCTTTTAAAAGGTGCTTGGCTAATGGATGCCACGCTAAAGTGACAATTGCTGTAGCGTTTTGCCGCATATTTTACCGCCGCCTTCGATATATCAACCCCGTACACAGTAGCTTGGGTATTACTAGCTAAAGCTTGGGTATAAAATCCTTCACCACACCCTAAGTCAATAATATTATTAGCTGCTATATTACTAATAATTTGGCCAAGTTCGTGCTGTAAAAAGGCATAATAGTTGCGCTCTAAAAAAGCGCGCCTAGCTTGCACCATTTCTAATGAGTCACCAGGTTGTTTTGAGTTTTTTTGCTGTACAGGCAATAAATTTACATAGCCTTCTTTTGCAAAGTCAAAACTATGGTTGTTTTCACAGCGAAGCATATTAGCTGTTTTTATTAGTAAGTTGCTACACAGTGGGCAGCTATATTCAAGACTCATGAGCCTAGGTAGTCCTTATCGTAAAAAGTTTTTACCCAATGTGGGCGATAAGTGATCATAATTGTAATAGCCATACCGTTTAACATGGCTTCTGGCAGCCAAATAATAGCGCTTAAGTAAACGTAATTATCTGCTAATTGTTGCCAGCTATATTGACCAATAGCAAGATAAAATAATGCCCCTAAAGCTATTTTTATACAGGCGATAAACCCAGCCGTAATAAACGCACATACAAATATATAAACAAAAAAGTGGCGCGGTAAATACTGATAACTAACAATAAAAGCCAAGTAGCTCAATAAAATAGGAATAAATGCGCCAATAAGCAATTGCACTGGCAGTAACTCAAACTCAATTAAACCAAATGCGGCTAATAGCGCCGTTGCCAGAACACTACTTAAAATAGTTAAACGCCAACCGAGTATAAGTGTAGCTGCAGTAATACCTAAAATATGTAAATCAAGGCCCGTTAAAATACCAGCTTTAATGCGCCATAAAACAGCAAACACCAACGCACATGCAAGTACTCCTGTTTGGCGTATGGGTACATTGTAGAGTGCTTTATAGGTCGCTTTATCAATACTAAATAAGCTTATAGCGATTACAAGGGCCCAAAGTAGCCCTTGCATTGGGAGGCTAAGCATAGGGTTATTTAAATTCAGACCAAATAGGGGCATGATCCGATGGCTTTTCGATGCCACGTAATTCGTAATCTATACCTGTGTCTATACAACGCGCGGCTAGCTCATGTGTTGCAAGTACAACATCAATTCGTAGGCCACGGTTATCTAAAAACCCTTTTGAGCGGTAGTCAAACCACGAGTATTGATCGCTGGTTTCTGGGTTTTGCTCTCTAAAGGTGTCTTTAAAGCCCCAATTAAGTAATGTTGCCAGCCATTCACGCTCTATCGGTTGAAAAGAACATTTACCGGTTTTTAACCAACGCTTAGCATTTACTTCGCCAATACCTATATCTAGGTTGGTAGGTGAAATATTAATATCGCCCATTACAATCACGTCTTCATCAGGGGTATGATTTGTTTGCAGGTGGGTCATTAAATCTTTATAAAACTGACGTTTATACGGGAACTTGGTTTCGTGATTAATGTTTTCACCTTGCGGGAAATAACCATTCATTACCGTTAAATCACGGCCATTGTCTTGCTCTACGGTAACACTGATCATGCGTTTTTGTGATTCTTCAGTATCAGTGGCAAAGCCTTTAAATACCGATTTAGGTTCTTTTTTGCATAACATAGCCACGCCGTAATGGGCTTTTTGGCCATGATAATAAACGTGATATCCCATTTTTTGTACATCTTCTAGTGGGAACGCTTCGTCATGAACTTTAATTTCTTGTAGGCCAATAATATCGGGTTGATGTTTGTCGATAATAGCTTGTAATTGATGAAGACGCGCACGCAGACCATTGATATTGAAAGAAATCACTTTCATAGCATATACCTTAAAATTGGTTCTATATAATGCGTTAAATTATATCAGTAAATACACTTACATAACACGCCCGAAACAAGGAAGTTATTGGCTGAACTTTTAAGTGTAAAAACACTCGTTGTTATGTCCGGTATTACACCAATATTTATTGCAAAAATTACAAGGCATGAAGCAAAGCTTTCATTGCTATAATGCGCTACGTTAGTTTTTTTACTTATATTTTAGTTGTAACTAATTGATTTTAAGGGGGTTAGTGTTTTTGGCATTTAACTTGTATTAGTTAAAGTGACATTAATTAACTACAAGGATACGTCTTATGAAAAAGTTAACATTAGCCTCTACTATTTTAGCAACGTTAAGCTTAGCAGCTTGTGCGTCTAACCAAGGGTTAGACAAAATTGATAGTGACTTTGCAAGTTTAGATAACGATAGTGATGGTTTTATTTCGAAAGTTGAAGCCGATGACGATAATATTTGGCAACACTTTTCAAATATTGATACCAATATGGATAATCAAATAAGTCGCAATGAATTTAATGCGTACATGCAATTAAATACCGGAAAAGTTGCCACAGACAGTGAAGTAAGCGAATCAGCATTTAAAGCGAATATTACTAAATTTGATAAAATACAAAGCAGTTTCTCGAGTTTAGATAACGATAAAAGTGGCTATATTTCGGTTGAAGAAGCAGACGATGATGATATTTCAAATCACTTTGGCTATATGGATGTAAATAAAGACAAGCGTGTTAGCAAACGTGAATTTGTAACTTACATAAAAAAATATCGCAATGCAGTCGCTGAAGACGACGCACTTAAAAGCGCCAATAACAGCTAAGCACACCATTTTAAAGTGTGAGGAAGGAGCCAGTGCTGTGCACTGGCTTTTTTTGTGGCTTTGATTTACTAAATTGCTCGATATGTTTTCCTACTTTGCTGTAGTTCTGGCATAATAGTTTGCTGTGTGTGTTTATTAGTTTAAGAGCGTTTATGGTGGGTCGGCGAGTTAGTGATGAGCAATTAATTGAGATCATTGAAGCGGCGATTTTTGTTGCTGACAAACCATTAAGTAAACGTCATCTAAAGGATGTTGTTTTAGCCGATTTAGCAATATCTATGGTGCGTATAAACGATGCAATAACAGCAATACAAACACATTTTCAGACCCGTGGTATTCGTTTGGTAGAAGTAGGCAGTGGTTATCGTTTTCAGGCATGTAGTAGCTTAAGCCCTTGGCTAAGTAATTTATGGCAAGAACGCGCGCCCAAATATTCGCGTGCTTTGCTCGAAACATTATCGCTAATTGCTTATAGGCAACCAATTACACGCGCCGAAATTGAACAAGTGCGTGGTGTTACTACGGGGTCAAATATTATTAAAACACTACTCGAAAGAGAGTGGATTAAAGTGGTAGGCCACAAAGAAGTGCCGGGTAAGCCGGCGCTATATGCGACTACTAAACAATTTTTAGATTATTTTTCGATAACAGGTTTAGATAATTTACCTGCCTTGCCAGAGCAACAGCAAAGTAAAATTAACCAGTTATTAAGTGATCCTTCTGTGAGAGAACCATCCGAATGAGTGTTATACAAGGTGAAAAGTTACAAAAAGTCCTAGCCCGTGCTGGCGTAGGCTCACGCCGTGAAATGGAAAAATACATTGATGCAAACCGCGTTAGCGTTAACGGCAAAGTGGCTAAATTAGGCGATCGTGTTGAAGAAACAGATTCAATTCGCGTTGATGGCCATACAGTAAAAATTGAAGAAAAAGCGGATAGAATTTGTCGCGTAATTATGTATAACAAGCCTGAAGGTGAGTTAAGCACGCGTAAAGATCCTGAAGGTCGTCGTACTGTATTTGACCGACTCCCTCGTATTGATGGTGAGCGCTGGATTGCGGTTGGCCGATTAGATATTAATACCGCAGGCTTGATGCTATTTACTAACGATGGTGAATTAGCAAACCGACTCATGCACCCAAGTTACGAGGTTGAACGTGAATACTCAGCCCGTGTATTTGGTGAAGTAACCAAAGAAACCATTAAAAACTTAACCCGTGGTGTTGAACTTGAAGATGGCCCAGCAAAATTTCTAACGGTTAACCCTATGGGCGGTGAAGGTATAAACCGTTGGTACAATGTAACGCTTAATGAAGGACGTAACCGAGAAGTTCGTCGTTTATGGCAATCACAAGAGGTGGAAGTTTCTCGCCTGATCCGTATTCGTTACGGTAAATTAGAGCTGGATAAGCGCGTACCACAAGGTGGTTGGATTGAATACGACCTAGACACTGTAAACTATTTACGTAAAACAGTTAAGTTAGGACGTGAAACACAAACTAAGCTTTCTGTAATGCCTGAAAAACGCAAAGATAAGCGTGCCAAAATAAACCAAATACGTAAAGCGGTTAAAAAGCACAATCAGCGTGTTAAACCAACTAAACGTAAGTAACCTGCTATTTAGTTAAATTAACCTGAGCTCCGGATAATAAACTTATCTCAAGCAGCTATTTT
>TARA_R110000796_G_scaffold105613_1_pt1 | contig 70786 bp, 61 predicted proteins | sample TARA_R110000796 | Tara Oceans TARA_R110000796 (sample SAMEA4397815) | marine metagenome | biome: Polar Biome; feature: [SRF] surface water layer (ENVO:00010504); material: water (ENVO:00002006), including particulate matter (ENVO:01000060) such as... | depth 5 m
CATCACGCCCAGGTACATGGGCTGGCCCAGCTCGGTGAGGTCGCTGAGGTCCGCTTTCAGGCCCAGCAGCACCTGCTGGGTGGGGTCGTCCTGCACCGTGTAGGTGCCGAACTGCTCACTGTCCGCCTTGAGGTTGTGCTCGGCGTGCATCAGGCCGGCGGTCAGCTCGCTCTTGGTGCTGTGCGCCAGATAGGCCGGGTTGTAGTAGGTGGTCGACACCTGGGTGTTGAACATGGACAAGGCCTGTGCGGAGGCGATGTCCGTGGGCAACAGGCCATAAGTAGTGGCGGTGTTGCCCATGTTCGCCAGGGCGATGCTCGGGCTCAGAAAAAGAGCGCCGGCACACAGGCCGGCACAAGAAAGGAAATTTGCGCGCATGGGTGTGAACCCTCCTTTTATTGTTTTCTTCCAAATTGTTGTTTTAGTGGTTGTGCATCCCGTTATTGGTGCCACGACTGAACGCGGCGTCTCCCGTGGGAGGGAATTGCCGTTGGACGGACGGCTCTCAGAGCTTGTGTCCGTGTTCGTCGTGTAGTTAATCGAAAATTGTGAAAAGGGTAGGCCAAAAAAATGAAAACATGGCGTAAGTAGTTGATATGTAGGGGTGACTGTGCGGTCAAAAAACTGAGAAACAGGCCTGGAATTGCCGTCTGTGAACGTGTGTACCCGTAATGTCCGGCGGATTTATATACACACCTAATTGAATGTTCTACCGATTTTAAAAAGGGGACAGAAAACGGGCGCTAATATATTAAAAGGGGACAGAAAACATTTTAAAAAGTGCGGGTAGGATCCCGCGTTTTTCTGGCCGGATTAAGCTGGCCTACATGTGTTTCCTTGGGGTGGGGTCAGGCCTTGCGTTCTGCCTGTCGTAACCGACAGCCGCATGTCCATGGCGTGGAGAACCGCCAGCAGTGTTTTAAGGGTAGGGTTGCCCTTCGGGGACAGTGCCCTATAAAGCGCTTCCCGGGTGATGCCGGCGTCCCGGGCAACGACTGCCATGCCGCCATACGCTTCGGCGATGTCGCGCAGCGCCAGTAGGCCGGCGGCTCGGTTGTCGGCATCGTCCAGTTCTTCCAGCGCCGCTTGTAGATAAGCGATCGCGAACTCACGGTCGGCTCGCAGTTCTTCAATTATGGCCTCGTCGTGAGAGATAGAGGCTTGAGGTTGGCGTCGGCTCATGAATTTCTCCGTTTCCAATCATTCCAGTACTGTTTGGCACGCTTAATATCGGCTCGCTGGGTACCTTTGTCGCCAGTGATTCCCACCGATAGCCTGCGCAAGCGCACTTGTAGCTTCGCTTTAGCTCGTGGATCTCGTAGCTCGGCGAGCCACTCTGTTAAAGGCACTTTGCCGTCAGGTCGTTGGTAGCGCCGTAGCTCAATCATTCCATGCCCTTACTGTAACTTAAAAGTTACAGATTTTCATCCGTGTTAATGGCGATCAAGCAAGATTAAGGACGAGGTGGGGGAGTCGGAAGAAGCGTAAGACTACAGACTGGGTAATATAGAACGGCATCGGGCTGTAGGATTCTTGAGCATCTTGAGGGCCAGGCCTTGCGTTTTGCTCCGCCCGGATCAAGCTGCCTACATGTCTTTCCGCTTTCTCGCACAGGCACCTTCCGCACCGTAGGACAGATTCCCCGGTTCTTCCCACGCAGACTAGGGCTGAATTGGCTTTCGAGGTGCCCATGGACGAGCACGACACCAGTTACAAGTTGCTGTTTTCCCATGATCGGATGGTGCGGGATCTGCTCACGGGCTTTCTGCCCCGGGAGTGGATAGCGGCGCTGGATCTGGGTTCCCTGCAGAAAATGAATGGCAGTTACGTTACCGACGATCTGCGCGGTCGCCACGGCGATGCCATCTGGCGGGTTCGTTGGGGTGAGGAATGGCTTTACGTGTATCTACTATTGGAGTTTCAGTCTTCTGTAGATCGCTTTATGGCGCTTCGCATCATGGTATATACCGGACTGCTCCATCAGGACCTGATCCGACGCGGTGAACTCGGAGCCGAGCGTCGGCTGCCGCCGGTATTGCCTGTGGTGCTTTATAACGGCGAGCGCCGTTGGCGGGCGCCCACCGAAGTGAGGCCTCTGATTCAGGCCCCGCCGGAAGGGCTGGAAGGCTTTCAGCCGAACCAGGCGTTTCTACTGATCGACGAAGGCGTCTACGCTTCGCGACCGGAGGAGCCGCTCACTAACCTGGTGGCTGCCTTGTTCCGGCTGGAGCATCACCGGTCCTCCGAGGAGGTGGCGGCTCTCCTTCAGCGTTTGCTAAAGTGGCTTGAAGGGCCAGAACAGGCCGGTCTGCGCAGGTCTTATCTGGTATGGCTGCGCCGCCGTCTACCCCGATGGTTCCCCGGCGAAACCTTTCCCGAGATGCACGACCTGCAGGAGGCGTACGAGATGATTACCAACCGCTTCGAGGAATGGAAGGAGCGTCAACGTCTGGTGGGCGTCAGGCAAGGCGTGGAGCAAGGCATTGAGCAAGGCCGGCTGGACGGTGAGCGCGCCTTGGTCCTGCGTCTTATCCAGCGACGCTTCGGCGAGGTTCCGCCCAGCGTGCACAAACGCCTGCAGAGCGCCAGGCAACATCAGTTGGAAACGTGGGCCGACCGGGTGCTGGACGCCGACAGCCTGGACGACATTTTCGGCTGAGCCCGTTTTGCCTTCGAGGCGTCACATCATCCGAAAGGCAAAAGACAAGACCTGACCCCGAATTCTTTGACCCCGAATTCTTCATCGCGGGACGGCGTCGGGTAGGGGTAGTCCAGGTAATTGTCCACGGCGTCTTGAAAGGCCCGTATCAGGCCGATCGCGGTGTCGGCCTGATAGTGCACCGGCACCTCGATGTTGAGCAGGGCGCCGTGCAGGCAGTTGTTTTTCTGGCTGACCTCGACGTAGCCGTAGTATCCGCGGTGTTGGAGCAGTATGGTCATTTTCGTCTCGCCTCCGTGCGAATTGGTATGCGTATACGGTAACGCAGGTCAAAGGCGGCGGAAGTAGGCTCAAAATGACGGAACGTGTAAGAAATATGCCACGCGTGCCGGGGACGAAAGATTACAGCGGTTCTCACTGACCCCGGAACCAGCTCCTGAGCCGCCGCCACCAGGGCTCGCGGTCGCGCAGGCCGATGTGGGCGCCGTCACAGTGGGGCGGGGTGCGGGTGGCGCCGCAGCCGCAGAACAGCACGATCTCTTCCTTGCGCGCGGTATAACTCAGCCGCTCGCCGGCACCGCAACGCTCATCGCTGCAAAACGGCGCCGTGTCACTGTGGCCGCAGGCGCACCAGTGCCGGACTTCACCGGGCGCCAGTTTGACCGGCTGCGGGTAGCGCGGTGTCGCGCGGCGTTCGATACGCATCAGATTCTGTCTCCTAACGGTCACAACCCTGTCACGGGACAGCAATGGGGGGCTTCCAGACTGGCGTAAATCCAATCTGGAGCTCGTTATGCTTGCGCAAGCCGCCGGAAAGATCAAAGCCCTGCGACCGCCATTCAAAGACGTGTTCAAGCCCCGTGATGCGCTCAAAGGGCCGGAAACAGGCGCTCGGTTCAGCGCTTATTTTACCCGGTCCCGCCGGGAGATCCTGAAGATTCAGCGTTTGCGTTACCGGATCTTTTCCCAGGAGTACGGCGCCAGCTTCCACGCGCCGTTCGGTCTGGACCGGGACCGCTTCGACCGCCATTGCCTGCACCTGGTGGTGCGCGATAACCAGAGCGGCGAGCTGGTCGGCTACACCCGGGTGCTGGCCGGGGAGCGCACGCACAAAACCGGCGGTTTCTACTCGGCGAACGAGTTTCATCTTGGGCCGCTGGCCGGTTTGCAGGGGCGTGTGGCGGAAATCGGCCGCACCTGCATTCATCCGGATTACCGGGGTGGGGCGGTGATCACCGTGCTGTGGGCGCGCCTGGCCCAGTACATGCTGGAGAACGACATCGGTTCGTTGATCGGCTGCGCCAGCATCGCGTTGAGCGAAGGCTTTAACGTGGCGGCGATCGATCAGCGCATCCGCGAATCCCATATGACGCCGCCGCACCTGCGGGTGACGCCGCGTTTCCGGCTCGACCGCATGCCCGGCGACGCCCTGGACGGCGCCGGCGAGCGCGGCGGGGTGAAGATGCCGCCGCTGCTTAAAGCCTACCTGCGCATGGGCGCGCGGGTGTGCGGCGAACCCTGCTGGGACCCGGACTTCAACTGCCTGGATTATTTCATTCTGATGGAAGTGTCGCGGCTGCCGGCGCGCTATGTGCAGCACTTCCTGCAGCCCGGCGATGCCCGGCCGGCGGTGGCGGTGTGACGGTGCGGGATGTGTCGCTGAACTCGCCGGTGGGGGAGGGTTCGGTACGAGTGACCGCGCGGCGCTGCTGGCGCGCCTTGCGGGTGCTTATGCACCTGCTGGGCGGGGTGCTGGAGGCCATCTGGCTGAGGGCGGGGCGGGATCCCCACCGGGTGGTGATTCTGAACGCCAAGCGCCGCTGGTGCCTGCGGTTTCTCACCATTCTGGGGGTGGAGCTGCGCGTTCAGGGGCCGTTGCGCGCGGGGCCGGTGCTGCTGGTTAGCAACCATGTGTCCTGGCTGGACATTCCGGTGATCGCCGCCGCCCGGCCGTGCTATTTCCTGTCCAAGGCGGAGGTGGCGGAATGGCCGCTGATCGGCTGGCTGGCGCGCGCCGTGGGCACCCTGTTTATCCGTCGCGGCGGCGGTGAGTCCAAGGCCAAGACCGAGGAGATCCGTGGCCGGCTGGATCGCGGCCACGGCATCCTGGTGTTCCCGGAAGGCACCACCACCGACGGCACCGGCGTGCGCCGGTTCTTCCCGCAGTTGTTCGCCGCCGCCGGTGACGACGCACCGGTGCAGACCGTCGCCGTGCGTTACCGCGACGAGCAGGGCCGACCGGACACCGGCATCGCCTTTATCGACGACGATGAATTCCACCACCACCTGTGGCGGCTGCTGGGGCGCCGTCGGATCGTCGTCGAACTGACCTTCGGTGCGCCCCTGCCGCCGGACGAACCCCGCGCCCTGGCCCGCGAAGCCCGCGAGCGCATCGTCGCCGACCTCGGCGCCGCCGTCGGATAACGTCCCTCCACCCGCTCCAACCCCAGCGTACGCCAGGGATCACGGAAAGTTCCGCTCTCGCCGACACGCCGTCCCGTTTCCTGCTTACCTCCGACCGCATCCTGATCCACCACGCTGACTCCATAACGGGGAGACCAGGCCCTGCCTGTGGTGAGGCTATGTCATCAGGCAGTTCACTGTGTTTCTGTATTGAGGTGCGATACGTTACGGGTTACACTCGGCGATGATACGAAGTTTTAAACACAAAGGTTTGGCCCATTTCTTTTCGTCCGGCAGCACGTCGGGAATTCAGGCTGCCCACGCTAAGAGACTTCGGCTTATCCTCGGTAGGTTGCATGCTGCGTCAGAGCCTAAAGATATGAGCTTGCCCGGGCTCCGGTTACACAAGTTGACGGGCAGCCGCGCCGGTATCTGGTCCGTTACGGTGAGTGGTAACTGGCGTGTGACGTTCCGGTTCAAGGATGGGGACGCCGAGGTTGTGAACTACGAGGATTACCATTGAGGTGTCATTATGCTGATGCACAACCCTCCCCACCCCGGTGAAGTCATAAAGGAACTCTGTCTTGATCCTCTGGGATTGACGGTGACCGCCGCCGCCGAGGCGTTGGGGGTCAGTCGCAAGACATTGAGCACCATCCTGAACGGAAAGGCGGGTATCAGCCCGGAAATGGCGATCAGGCTTTCCATCGCATTTGATACGTCCGCGGAGAGTTGGCTCACCCAGCAGGCGCAGTACGAACTCTGGCACGCCGAACAGCACCGAAAGGATTTGAACGTCAAGAAGCTCGTCGCCGCGTAGGTTTGCGGGCCGGTGACGCCGGAGTGGCGTCTTTGGCATGACCCGGCCTACCGGCGACGGTGCCGGGCCTGCTACTATTGGCGCCGTTTTGAGTTGCCATGAGGAAGGCCCGTGACCCGCGCCAGCGACCTGAAAAAATCCGACGTTATTGAACACAACGGCTCCCTGTTCGTGATCCGCCAGATCGAGGTGAATTCTCCCTCGGCGCGGGGCGCGGCCACGCTGTACCGGGTGCGCGCCGCCGCGGTGGGCGGCGGGCCCAAGTTCGAGGAGCGCTACAAGGGCGACGAGGACGTGCCCACCGTGGAGTTGCTGCGCCGGCCAGTGCATTTCTCCTACGTGGACGGCGACGACCATGTGTTCATGGACGACGAGGATTTCTCCCAATACTCGCTCAAGGCCGAGGATATCCGCGACGAGCTGCCGTTCATCACCGAGGGCTGTGACGGCCTGCTGGCCCTGAAGGTAGGGGATTCGGTGATCGGCCTGGAGCTACCGTTGTCGGTGGTGCTCACCATCACCGAGACCACGCCGGCGATGAAGGCGGCCTCCGCCAGTGCCCGCACCAAGCCCGCCACCCTGGAGACCGGCCTGGTGGTCCAGGTGCCGGAGTACATCCAGGAGGGCGAAAAGGTGAAGGTGAACACCTCCGAGCGGAAGTTCATGTCCCGTGCCTGAGAACCGGTTTCAAGCCACAAGCCCCAAGCGACAAGCGGGGAGGGGGCCGCTTCCCTCCGCCTGCTTGCGGCTTGTAGCTTGTGGCTTGTGGCTGGCCTTGTCGGGCTGCCAGCTCGGCTACTACGGCCAGGCCGTGAAGGGCCACATGGACCTGATGGGCGCCCGCCAGCCGGTGGCCGACGTGGTGGCCGATCCGGAAACACCGGTGGCGGTGCGCCGGCAACTGGCCCTGGCCGGTGATGTGCTCACGTTCGCCGATGAGTCCCTGGCGCTGCCGGCGCGTAACGTCTACCAGGACTACGTGCATCTGCGCGACGACGCGGTGGTCTGGAATGTGGTCGCCGCGCCGCCGTATTCCCTGGAGCCGCGCACCTGGTGCTACCTGCTGCTGGGGTGCCTGAGCTACCGCGGTTACTTCGACCGCGCCGACGCCGAGGCCCTGGCCGAGAAGCTCGACGCGGAGGGGCAGGACACCTACGTGGGCGGCGCCATTGCTTACTCCACCCTGGGGTGGTTCGCGGACCCGCTGACCACGCCGATGATCGACCGCTCCGGCCCGGCCCTGGTGGAGCTGCTGATTCATGAGCTGGTCCACCGGCGGCTGTATATCCGCAACGACACCCGTTTCAATGAGTCCCTGGCCACCATGGTGGCCCGCGAGGGCACGCTGCGCTATCTGGCGCGCCACGATCTGCAGGTGGACCTGGACCGCTGGCAACAGCGCGACCGCGCCCGCGACGCCTTTCTGGCCCTGGTGGGGGAGACCCGCGAGCAACTGGGCGAGCTGTACGCCAGCGGCGCCGATGAAGCCACCATGGCCGAGCGCAAAGCGGCGCTGATCGAAGGTCTGCGCGAGAACTACCGGGCCCGCGCCGAGCAGCTGCCGGCCCTGCGCGCCTACGCCGGCTTTTTCGAGGGGCGGTTGAACAATGCCCGCCTGAACGGCGTCCATGACTATTACGGCCTGGTGGGGACGTTTCAGGAGGTGCTGCTAAGCTGCGGCGGGCACTGGGACTGTTTCTGGGAGGCGGTGGAAGTGCTGGCCGACAAAGAGGATTGGAATGCTTGAATTGGTGCGCCTGAACAACGAGAAGCTGGCCCGGCAACTGGCCCATGTGCTGGGCCGTGAGGGTATCCGCACCCGCGAGGAAGCCGGCGACGGCGAGTTCGTGCTGTTCCTCGAGGATCCGGCGCGTCATGACGAGGCACGCCGGATTGCCGAGGCGTTCCTGCGTGACCCCGGCGCGCGCCGCTGGCAGGACAACGCCTGGCAGGCCAGCGAGCCGGTCACCGGCCTGCCGCGCCAGCAGGTGTTTTCCGGCGGCTGGTTCGCCAGCATGGGGCCGGTGACGCGCACGGTGCTGGTGGTGACCGCGCTGATCTACGCCTCGCCCTATGTGATCGGCCCGGATATCTATTACGCGCTGATGTTCCCGCAAAGCCTGGACGGCCTGGCGGCCCAGCCGTGGCGGCTGTTCAGCCCGATGCTGCTGCATTTCTCGGTGCTTCACATCATCTTCAACTTGCTGTGGTGGAGTGACCTGGGCCGTTTGATCGAGCGCTTCCAGTCCAGCTTCCAATTGATCTGGATCACGTTGCTGGTGGCGGCGGTCTCCAACCTGGCCCAGTTCATGGATACCGGCCCGCGCTTCGGCGGGCTTTCCGGGGTGGTCTACGGGTTGCTCGGCTATCTATGGCTTTACGGCAAGACCAACCCGGCGGCCGGGTATCAGCTGCGCCGGGAGATTGTGATATTGATGCTGGTTTGGCTGGTGATCTGTTATGTAGGGCTGGCGGACATCGTCGCCAACGCTGCGCATTTGTCCGGCCTGATCACCGGCGCGGCGCTGGGCGCGGGCATCGGACTCTACCGCCGCGCCCGCTATTACAAAGGCGGGTAGGAGCGGGCCCCGCCCGCGAAAGGAGGCGAAGCCTCCGGCAGGATTCCAGAGACGGAGTAGTAATGGTGCCGACATGCGAATAGCCAAATACCTGATGGGGCCAATGCTGGCACTGCTTTTGAACGGCTGCGGGGTGGCGCGCCTGGACGACAGCCTGGGTCGCGCGGTGATGCAGAACAACGATCTGGCCACCGTGGAGGCGGGCCTGCCCTCCTATCTGCTGATGGTGGACGGGCTGATCGTCAACTGGCCGGAGCGCAGCGGCCTGCTGATGACCGGCGCCGACCTGTACGGCGCCTACGCCGGTGTGTTCGTGGACGAGGAAGCGCGCGCCGCGCGCCTGAACGAAAAGGCGCTGGCGTACGCTCTGCGCGGCGCCTGCGCCCACGATGGCGACTACTGCGACCTGCGCGATATCGAGGTACCGGCTTTCGAGGCGCTGCTCGACGAGGCCGGCCAGGACGACGTGCCGGTGCTGTTTTCCCTGGGCGGCGCCTGGGCCGGCTACATCCAGACCCATACCGAGGACTGGAACGCGGTGGCGGAGCTGTCCCGGGTGCGGCTGCTGATGGAACGGGTGGTGGCGCTGGACGAAGACTACCGCTACGGTCAGGCGCATATGTACCTGGGCGTGCTCAACAGCATCCTGCCGGCCAGCCTGGGCGGCCGCCCGGAGCAGGCGTGCGACCATTTCGAGCGGGCGGTGGCGTTGTCCGAGGGTCGCAACCTGCTGGCGCGGGTGCTGTTCGCGGAGCACTACGCGCGTCTGGTGTTTGACCGAGAACTGCACGACGAGCAGCTGCGCAAAGTACTTGAGGCCGAGCCGGACGTGCCCGACCTGACGCTGCAGAACACCTACGCCAAGGAGCAGGCGCAGCAGCTTCTGGATGGCGCTGACGATTATTTCTGAGGCCTGCGGGAGCAGGCCTTGTGGGAGCGGGCCCCGCCCGCGAAAGGCCGGCAACGCCGGCCGGCAGGATACCAGAGAGGGTGCTTATGCTGCGGGTAGAGGGCGCTCTGGGATCCTGCCGGCAAGCAAAGCTTGCCTTTCGCGGGCGGGGCCCGCTCCCACAAAGGAGCCGTTTTTTGATGATGGAGAGAACGATGTTGAGAACCGCCGTGGCCGTGTTGGCCCTGTTCCCGGTGCTGGCCTTCGCCACCACCCTGAAGATTTCCACGCTGTATCCGGACGGCACGGCGGTGGTGAAGGCGCTGAAGCAGGCGGGCGACACCATCGAGCAGGAAACCGACGGCCGGGTCAGCTTGAAGATCTACCCGGGCGGCGTGATGGGCGACGACCGGGCGGTGCAGCGCAAGATCCGCGTCGGCCAGCTGCACGGTCAGATGGCCCAGGGCGGAGCCTTCGCCGGCGCCTACGCGGACAGCCAGATTCTCAACGTGCCGCTTACCTTCAATAACTACGCCGAGGTGGACGCCGCCCGCGCCGAGCTGGACCCGCTGATCCAGCAGGGCCTGGAAGACAACGGCTGGGTCAGCTTCGGGCTGGTGGACGGCGGCTTCGCCTACATCATGTCCGCCAACCCGGTGCGCAGCCTGGACGACCTGCGCGACCAGAAGCTGTGGCTGCCCTCCGGCGACAGCGCCTCCGCCAACGCCGCCGACACCCTGGGGCTGTCGCCGATCGTGCTGAACATCGGCTCGGTGCTGACCTCGCTGCAGACCGGCGCGGTCAACGCCTTCGCGGCGCCGCCGGTGGCCGCGCTCACCCTGCAGTGGTACTCGCGGGTGGATTACGTCACCGACCTGCCGCTGCTCTACACCTACGGCCTGCTGGCGATCCACAAGCGCCACTTCGACCGCCTCGCCGAGGACGACCGGGCGGTGGTGCGCCGGGTGCTGGAAAGCGCCTTCGACACCATCGACCGGGACAGCCGCGAGCAGAACAAGGACGCCTTCCAGGCGGTGCGCAACCAGGGCCTGGAGCTGGTCAAGCCCAGCGACGAGCAACGCGCCGAATGGAAGCGCTACGCCGACAAGGCCACCAATGAACTGGTGGAAGAGGGCGAGCTGAGCCGCGACATGCTCGACCGGCTGCACCGCATCCTTGAGGCCCACCGCGACACGGCCGAATAAATGCGCCGCCTGCTGTTCTGGCTGCACCGCTTCGAGGACGGTCTGATCGTCACCGTGCTGTTGGGCATGGTGCTGCTGGCGGTGGCGCAGATCGGCCTGCGCAACTTCGGCGGCGTCAGCCTGGTGTGGGCGGAGCCGCTGCTGCGCAACGCGGTGCTGTGGATCGGCCTGCTGGGCGCGATGATCGCCTCGCGCAAGGACGAGCACATCCGCATTGATCTGGCCGCCAACTTTCTGCCGGAACGGCTGCTGCCCTGGGTCACCGGGCTGGTGGACCTGTTCACCGCGGGCATCTGCGTGCTCACCGGCTGGTACAGCGTGCAGTTCGTGATCGAGGAATACCAGTTCGGCGCCACCGCCTTCGCCGGCGTGCCGAGCTGGCTGCTGCAGGCGGTGATTCCGCTCGGCTTCACGGTGATGGCGCTGCGTTACCTGGTGCTGTTCGGCCTGGGCCTGCGCGGCCGTCGGCCCAGCATGCGGGAGCCGGTGGCATGATCTGGATCGCCGTACTGGTGCTGCTGTTGCTGGCGCTGCTGGGCGCGCCCTTGTTCGCGGTGCTGCTGGGCGCCGCCGCGCTGGGCTTTTACACCCAGGGCTCGCCGCTGGCGGTGCTGCACATCGACATCTATCAGCTGTCGGATTCGGTGGTGCTGATGGCGCTGCCGCTGTTCACCTTCGCCGGCTTCCTGCTCAGTGAGTCGCGCACTGCCGACCGGCTGGTGCGCCTGAGCCAGGCGGCGTTCGGCTGGATGCCCGGCGGCATGGCGTTCGTGGCGTTGATCGCCTGCGCTTTCTTCACCGCGCTCACCGGCGGCTCCGGTGTCACCATCGTGGCGCTGGGCGCCTTGCTGCTGCCGGCGCTGGTCAAGGCCGGCTACCCGCGCCGCTTCAGCCTCGGCCTGGTGACCTCGTCGGGCAGCCTGGGCCTGCTGCTGGTGCCCTCGGTGCCGCTGCTGATCTACGGCATTATCGCCCAGCAGCTGTCGCAGCAACTGGCGATGCCGGCGGTGGAGATCGTCGATCTGTATCTGGCGGGGATCGGCCCGGCGCTGCTGATGGTGGTGCTGCTGTATTTCTACTGCCTGTGGGCCAACCGTGAGGCGCCGGTGCCGCGCCAGGCGTTCCGCACCCGCGAGCTGATCGACGCGCTCTGGGAAGCCCGCTGGGAGCTGCCGCTGCCGTTCGTGGTGCTGGGCGGTATCTTCTCCGGCTTCCTGGTGGTCAGCGAGGCGGCGGCGGTGACCGCGCTCTACGTGCTGTTCGCCGAGGTGTTCCTGTACCGCGAGATTCCGATGCGGCGGCTGCCGGGCATCACCCGCGAGGCGATGGTCATGGTGGGTGGCATTCTGCTGATTCTGGCGGTGGCCCAGGCGTTCGCTGATTACCTGGTGTACGCTGGCATTCCCGAGCAGCTGTTCCAGTTCATCCAGACCCATGTGCAGAGCAAGATCGCCTTCCTGGTGCTCCTCAACATTCTGCTGCTGGTGCTCGGCGCCTTCCTGGATATCTTCGCCGCGCTTGTGATCATGGTGCCGCTGATTCTGCCGGTGGCGTTGCGCTACGGCATCGACCCGGTGCACCTGGGGATTATCTTCGTGGCCAACATGCAGATCGGCTACATCACGCCGCCGGTGGGCATGAACCTGTTCATCGCCAGCTACCGGTTCCGCAAATCGATCACCGAGCTGTTCGCCGCCACGCTGCCGTTCATGCTGGTGCTGGTGATCGCCTTGCTGGCGATCACCTATATCCCGCAGCTGAGCCTCTGGTTGGTGCGCTGAAGCGGGCTCTTGTGGGAGCGGGCCCTGCCCGCGAAAGGAAGCGAAGCTTCCGGCAGGATCCCAGAGGTCTGTCTAAGGGCACCACGAACAGCGTCTCTGGAATCCTGCCGGGTGGCTGGCGCCACCCTTTCGCGGGCGGGGCCCGCTCGCACAAGGTGCCTCTAGCTAGCGTTTGCGCTTGTTGCGGACCCGTAAGGCTTTGCTGCCGCCGCTGCCGCCGGCTTCCTGTACTTCGAAGCGGTTGGGGTGGGCTTTGAGCAGCTCGCTGAGTTTCTTGAAGCCGTAGAGGCGGGTGTCGAACGCCGGGCTGCGTTTGTTGAGGTTCTGCCCCAGCGCGCCCAGGTGCACCCAGTCCTCGTCGTCGGAGATGTCCTCGATCACCCGGGCGATAAAGTTGAGCGGCGGCTTTTCCTTGTCGCTCTGGGCCTTGGCGGCCTGCGCCTGGGCCGGCTTGTCCGCCGCCTTGCCGCTGTCGGCGCCGCCGCTCTTGGCGGGCGCCGGCTCTTCCGCGTCGGCGCGCAGAATCTCGGTGTAGATGAATTTGTCGCAGGCGGCCACGAACGGGTTTGGCGTTTTCTTCTCGCCGAAGCCGTAAACGGTGACGCCGGCCTCGCGCAGGCGCGCCGCCAGGCGGGTGAAATCGCTGTCGCTGGAGACCAGACAGAAGCCGCCCAGCTCCCGGGTGTAGAGCAGGTCCATGGCGTCGATGATCAGCGAGCTGTCGGTGGCGTTCTTGCCCTGGGTGTAGGCGAACTGCTGCACCGGCTGGATGGAATAGTCCAGCAGCACCTTCTTCCAGCCGCCCAGGTTGGGCTTGGTCCAGTCGCCGTAAATGCGTTTCACGCTGGCGACGCCGTATTTGGCGATCTCTTCGAACAGGCCTTCGACGATGGCCGGTGGCGCGTTGTCCGCGTCGATCAGCACCGCCAGGTGGCGTTGTCCTTCAGCGGGGTTCTTGTCGTCCATGGGGTTCCACCTCAATGGGTCATATAGCCTACTACCATATCAGTAAGACCGGCGGCGATGTCGTCCTCGCGCAGCAGGGCGTCGTTCTGGCTGGCGTGGCGCACCATGGTGAACAGCACGCTGTTGGCGACGATGAACACGCGCACCTGCAGATCCTCGATCGGGTAGTCGCGGTAGTGTTTGATGAAATAGAGCCGGGACAGCTCCATGAAGTGCTGCTGCAGCGCGTCGGCGACCCGGTTGGTGGGCAGCCGGTGCCAGTTGCGCACCAGCTCCAGGTAAAGGCCGTCGCGGGAGTGCAGCACCGCGAAGCCGAAGCGGATGGCGCCCTCCACGGTCTCGCGCAGGCCGGCGCTGTCCGCCAGGGGCAGGCGGCGCAGGCCCTGGGCGATGTCGCCGGCGAGCTTGTCCATCAGCGCCTCGACCAGCGCCTCCTTGCCTTCGAAATACTGGTACAGCGAGCCCACGCTGACCCCGGCGATCTCGGCGATGCGCACCGTGGTGGTGTGGTCCAGCCCGTATTCCACCAGCGCCCGGCCGGTGGCTTCGATCAGGCTGTCCACCAGTTGCCGGGAGCGCCGCTGGCGGGGATGTTTGCGCATGGCGACTCCTGGGGTAAGCGACGCTGGAATGCGAATTGAATGCGAATACATATTCGCATTAGAGTGCGGACATCGCAACAACCTCGATAACCGCCAGAGCCACCGGAGCCCGCCATGAACGCGTCCGCCCAGCCGCCCGCCGTGCCTGAACGCGCCCGGCCCTACGCCAAGACCCAGGCGCCCACGCCGTACCTGCTGCGCCGCTTTCTGGGCCGCCCGCTGGCGCCCAGCGAGGCGGAGTACCAGGCGGCAACCGAGGGCCTGTGGCACGGTGACCCGGCCATGGACAGCCTGGTGGACTGGATGTACGACCACGGCACCCGCGAGGGGCGGGCGCTGTTCGAGCAGGCCCTGGAGCAGGGCATCGACGCGGTGCCGGCGGCGCCGGAACCGCTGCGGTCGTTCTTCGAACGTGTCGACCGCCGCCCGGACTGGGTGGATCCGGCGTTGATCGACGAGGGCGCCCGCTTTATCCACCGCACCGGGCTCACCGCCACCTATGTGCTGCGCGATCTGGCGTTGATGGGCGGCTACCTGTTGTCCGGCTTCAACCAGTCGCTGGTGCTCACCGGCGCGCTCAGCCAGGGCACCGCCCGGCGCGTGGCGGAAACCGGCAAATGGTGGATCGACTGCACCGAGCCGGGTGGGCTGGACCGTTTCGGCGAGGGCTTCAAGACCACCCTGCGGGTGCGGCTGGTGCACAGCCTGGTGCGCCGCAACCTCAGCGGCCGCCAGGAGTGGGACGCGGCCCGCTGGGGCCTGCCGCTGTGCCAGACCGACATGGCGGCCACCTACCTGGGGTTCAGCGTGGTGATGCTGGGCGGGCTGCGCAAACTGGGCGTGCCGGTCACCGGCCGCGAGGCACGCGCTGTGATGCACCTGTGGAGCTACGCCTGCTGGGTGATGGGCGTGGACGAGCAATGGCTGGCGTTCAACGAACAGGACGGCGCGGTGCGGCTGCACCACTGCCTGATGACCCAGAGCCGGCCGGACTGGACCAGCCGCGAGCTGGGGGCGGCCCTGGCCCGGGAGCCGCTGGAGCGGCATTTCAAGCGCTTCCAGGGCCCGCGCCGGTGGCTGCTGTACCGGCAGCATCTGAGCGTGAGCCGCTACTTCCTGGACCGGGAGAAGATGGGCCAGCTGGGCCTGCCCGCCGGGGTGACGCCCTGGTACCCGCTGCTCACCCTGGTGCCGCGCCTGCTCGGCTACAGCGCCCAGCGCTGGCTGCCCGGCCTGGAAGCCCGGCAACGCCGGCGCGGCCGTAACGCCCAGCACCGCGCGCTGGCCTCCATGTTCGGCGACGGTGAGCGCGCCGTCACCGAGCCGCCGCTGTAAGGGGCGGAGTTAATAGATAGAAAAATCTGATCAATCCGTTCTGCCCAGCCCTGTGCTTTCACCGAACCTTCAGGCGTACAGTTGCATCATCTTTTGCAGACGACTGCGAACAAACTGGAGGTTCCGATGAAACGCATTCTGGTTCTTTACTATTCCATGTACGGCCATATCGAAGCCATGGCGGACGCCGTGGCCGAAGGGGCCCGCCGCGTTGAAGGCGTGCAGGTCGACATCAAGCGCGTCGCCGAGACCATGCCCGAGGACGCCTTCAAGGCGGCCGGCGGCAAGACCGACCAGGCGGCACCGGTGGCCGAACCCGGAGAGCTGAAGGACTACGACGCGGTAATCGTCGGTACCCCCACCCGCTTCGGCAACATGAGCGGCCAGATGCGCACCTTCTGGGACCAGACCGGCGGTCTGTGGGCCAAGGGCGCACTCGCCGGCAAGGTGGCCAGTGTGTTCACCTCCACCGGCACCGGCGGCGGTAAGGAAACCACCATCACCTCCACCTGGACCACGCTGGCGCACCACGGCTTCATCATCGTGCCGCTGGGCTACGCCGACCCCGAGCAGGCGCAGATGGACATCAAGGAAGTGCACGGCAGCACCCCCTACGGCGCGGGCACCATCGCCGGGCCGGACGGCAGCCGTCAGCCCAGCGACAAGGAGCTGGGCCTGGCCCGCTACCAGGGTGAGCAGGTCGCCAAGCTGACCGCGAAGTTGTAATCCCCGAACCGAAGACGCTGATTCTTACCCCCCTTGCCGCTTCTCCCCCCAGAAGCGGCTTTTTTTATTTCAGATCAGGGGTTTGTGCATGCGCCAGCGGGTGAGGGCGACGCCGTCGCGTTCCACGGTTTCCTCGGCGTCGGGTTGGAAACCGAGGAACAGGAAGAAGTGGTGGGCCACCTGGCTGGCTTCGGTGACCAGGCGCTCGCGGCCCTGGATGCGCGCTTCGTCCTCGAGATGCTGGTAGAGCAGGGTGGCGATGCCCAGGCGGGCGGTGTCCGGGTGGACGTAGATGAGGGTGATGCGGTCGTCCACCAGCTGCGCGAAGCCGGCGGTTTCCTGCTGCCATTCGGCGACCATGGTCAGGCCCTTGGCGAGATCCGCCGGAAAGGCCGGGTCGTCGGCGGCGGCGCTCCAGGCCCGACGCTGGTCAGCGTCGTAGTGATCGGCGGCGGTGACCAGAATGGCGTCGCGGAACACCCGGGCCAGCGCCGCCGCGTCGCCGTCCCGGTAGGGGCGGATTTCGAACGGCAGGCCCGACGTTGCTGAATCCGGCGCCGGGTCGGCGGCCACGGCGGGTGCGGGCTCACGCGCGGGGGGCGGCGGCTCGGCCGGGCGCGCCGGCGCGAACGAGGCGCCCGGCGCCGGAGGCCCGCCGAACAGCCAGCGGCGCAGTCGTTTAAGCATGGCCGGGGCCGTGGAGAGTGCTATGAGGCAGGCTCTTCATCGGAGGCCTCCTTGAGTTGTTTTAGTTGTTGTTCTAATACCTGCAAGTACCGTTCCTGCTTGCGCAGCAGGGCTTCGGTGGTCTCCTGCTGGCGGCGCAGGTCGTCGGCGCGTTCCAGCAGTTCCTGCTGCTCGCGGGCGGCGGCGCTTTTCTCTTCCTCGGCGGCGGTGCGGTCTGCGTTACCGGCCAAGGCTGGAAAAGGCGACAGCAATGCCAGCATGACGATGAAACGAATGGAAGCCATACACAATACGATCTAAGTGGGACCGGAAATTCCCGAGTCTATCAAGGCCTGCAGGAAGATGCTTGTAGGAGCGGGCCCCGCCCGCGAAAGGGTGGCTTCAGCCACCCGGCAGGATACCAGAGACGCTGTTTGTGCTGCCTTTAGATAGCCCCCTGGCATCCTGCCGGGAGCTTCGCTCCCTTTCGCGGGCAGGGCCCGCTCCCACAAGGTCCGCTCCCACAAGCCAAAAAAAACGGAGCCCGGAGGCTCCGCATGATGGAGAAGTGTTTAGTCCGAAGCGGACTTAGTCGTTGAGGATCTTGTCCTTGAGTTCCTGGTCGATCCAGATGCGGGCGTAGATGGCGTTGGGCTTGACCGCGCCGATGCGGGTTTCGCCGTGGTAGTTCTTCACCCAGGGCCACCAGGCGGAGTACACCATTTCGGTGGGCAGCCAGACGTGCGGTACCGCTTCCTCGATGATGAAGTCGTTCAGCTCGCGGATGCTGGCGTTGCGTTTTTCGTTGTCCGGCTCATGGATGGCGGCGGTGATCTTCTTGTCGAAATCCTCGTTGGAGTAACGTGAGGCGTTCCAGGTCTGGCCGGTCATGAAGCTCTTGCGCAGGACCTGGATGGGGTTGCCGGAGCCGTTGTTCATCAGGTAGCCGCCGGCCTGGTTGTCGCCGCGCATGTTGGAACGGAAGGCGCCGTATTCCAGCGTTTTCACGTTCATGTTGATGCCCACCTGCTGGTAGTACGCCTGCAGCATGGCGACCACGTCCATGTGATAGGGGCTGCAGGAGCAGACCTGGACGTCGAAGCTGAAGCCTTTCGGGTAGCCGGCGTCGGCGAGCAGTTTCTTGGCTTTTTCCGGGTTATGGCTGAACAGTTCCTTGGCGGCGGGGGAGAGGTCCTCCAACGGGGTGTAGAACTCGGTCCAGCGCTGCGCAAACGGGTAGTTGAGCAGCTCGCCTTCGCCGTTGAGCAGCGAGGAGAGAATGGCGCGCTGGTCGATGGCCAGGTTCATGGCGCGGCGCACGCGCACGTCGTCGAAGGGCTTTTCGTCGGTCTTCAGGGCGATGTAGGTGCCCTGGGTGGCCACGTGCTTGCGGAATTCCAGCTCCGGGGCGGTTTTCTTCAGCTGGTCGACCAGCTGCCAGCGGATCGCTTCCATGATGTCCACGCGGCCGGAGCTGAGCGCCGCCACCGAACTCGATTCGTCCTTGATGATGTGATAGACCACTTTTTCATTGAGCGGCAGCTGGTATTCCTCGCCGTCGATGGTGGTGGTGTCCCAGTAGTTGTCGTTCTTTTCATAAACCTGCTGACGGCCGGTCTGGATGTCGGCGATGCGGTAGGGGCCGGTGCCGGCGGCGTTTTTCCAGTCGGCGCGCTCGTCTTCGCTCAGGTTCTGCCATTCCGGCGGCAGGATGCCGTCGTAGTAGCCCCAGGCCAGGCGGTACGGCCAGTTACCGTGGAATTTGCTGAAGTGCGCCACCACGGTGTGCTCGTCCGGGGCCTCCCAGCGTTCCACGAAGTCCCAGAAGGTGGGAATGGCGCGCGGGTTGTCCCAGCGGGTTTTGAACGAGGTGATCACGTCGTTGGCCACCAGCTCGCGGCTCTCCATGACGCCGGGCACTTCCTGCCAGTAGACGCCCTCGCGCAGATGGAACACCACGCGCATGGGGTCTTCTTTCACTTCCCAGCTTTCCGCCAGGCTGCCTTCCAGCTGGCCGTAGGGAATGTAGGCCTGCTCGACGAAGCTGTTTTCGTTGCTGCCGCGCGGGCCGTATTGAAGATCGCCGCGCAGCAGCGATTCCATTTGCAGGTTGTCGTGGTTGCCTTTCCAGGTCCAGCGCTGCAGGTCCCAGGTGGTGGCGTCCAGGGTGCGGTAGACCGTGGAAACATTGACGGTGCCGTCGGTTTGCGGGGTTTCCGCCGCGGCCGGCCCGGCCCAGGCCAGGGCGGCGGTGGCCGCCAGGGACAGGGCGATTCTCGGTGTACGCAAATTCATGATGCTCTCCTCGTTTTGTTATTTTGTTAAAGGTTGCCGGCCATGGCCTGGGCCCGGTCCGGGTCATGCAAATGGCAGGCAACGCTATGGCGGTCTTCGATTTCCAGGGCGCGCGGCGCTTCCCGGCGGCACAGCTCGGTGGCGTGGGGGCAGCGCGGGTGGAACGGGCACCCCGGCGGCGGATCAATGGGGCTGGGCACTTCGCCGCTCAGTGACGGGTTGAAGTGCTGTTGCACCTCCGGGTCCGGGTTGGCGATCGGGATCGCGCCCAGCAACGCCTGGGTGTAGGGGTGCTGGGGGTTGTCGTAGAGGGTTTCGCGGTCGGCCACTTCCACCACCCGGCCCAGGTACATCACCACGATGCGGTGGCACAGGTGGCGCACCACCGCCAGATCGTGGGCGATGAACAGATAGGTCAGGCCCAGCTCTTTTTGCAGGTCTTCCAGCAGGTTGATCACCTGGGCCTGGATCGATACGTCCAGGGCGGACACCGGCTCATCGCAGATGATCAGCTCCGGGTCGGCGGCCAGCGCCCGGGCGATGCCGATGCGCTGGCGTTGGCCGCCGGAAAATTCGTGCGGGTAGCGGTCGGCCATCTCCGCTTTCAGGCCCACTTTTTCCAGCAGCCCCATGACTTTTTCCCGGTAGGCGGCGCGGCCCTGGGTAAGGCGGTGCACGCGCAGCGGCTCGCCGACGATGTCCAGCACCTTCATGCGCGGGTTGAGGGCGCCGAACGGGTCCTGGTAGACCATCTGCATGCGCCGGCGCAGCCGCTTCAGCGCCGGCTTGTCCGGGTGGGTGATGTCCTCGCCGTCGAAATGGATGCGGCCGTCGGTGAGCGGGCTCATGCGCAGCATGGCCAGGCCGGTGGTCGACTTGCCGCAGCCGGATTCGCCCACCAGGCCCAGGGTTTCGCCGCGGTCGATATGGAAGGCGACCCCGTCCACCGCTTTCACGGTGCCGGCGTTGCGGCCCAGCAGGCCGGCCTGCAGCGGGAAGTGCACGCGCAGGTCAGAGACTTGCAGAAGCGGTTCAGCGTTTGGCATCGGTATCCACCCAGCAGGCTTTCCAGTGGTTGTCGGTGATCTGTTCCAGGGGCGGCCGTTCGCTGCGGCAGCGCGCTTCGGCGAAGCGGCAGCGTGGATGGAACGGGCAGCCCGGGGGCGGGTCGGAGAGATCCGGCGGCTGGCCGGGAATCGGTGTCAGACGGCTGCCGGGGGCCTGGTCCAGGCGCGGCATGGATTCCATCAGGCCCAGGGTGTAGGGGTGTTTGGGGTGGTGGAAAATCTCTTCCGCGGTGCCCCTTTCCACGATGCGGCCGGCGTACATCACATTGATGCGGTCGGCGTAACGGGCCACCACGCCCAGGTCGTGGGTGATCAGCATCATCGACGAGTTGTTGGCGCGCACCAGGTCGCGCAGCAGCTCCAGGATTTGCGCCTGCACGGTCACGTCGAGGGCGGTGGTGGGCTCGTCGGCGATCAGCAGCTTGGGCAGGCAGGCCAGGCCCATGGCGATCATCACGCGCTGGCGCATGCCGCCGGAGAGCTCGTGGGGGTAGGCGTCGAGGCGCTTTTCCGGGTCGCCCAGGCGCACCTGGCGCAGCAGCTCCAGGCAGCGCTCGCGGACCTTCTCCTTGGGCACCGAGCCGTGCACGCGCAGTGGCTCCGCCAGTTGCCGGCCGATGCGCAGGCTCGGGTTCAGGGAGGTCATCGGCTCCTGGAAGATCATGGCGATATCGCGGCCGCGCAGGCGGCGGATCTGCTCGTCGTCCAGGTCCAGCAGGTCCTCGCCGTTGAACAGCACATGGCCGCCGACGATGCGCCCGGGCGGGCTGGGGATCAGCCGCAGCAGCGACATGGCGGTGATGCTCTTGCCGGAGCCGCTTTCGCCGACGATGGCCAGGATCTCGCCTTCCTTCACGTCGAAGCTGACCTGGTTGACCGCATGGACCTCGTTGCCGTCCTTCTCGAAGACGGTGTGCAGATCCTGCACGTCGAGCAGGGTGCGGCGGGTAACGTCCGCTTTCATATTCATACGCCGATGGCCCTTTTCACGCGTGCCAGGTAGCGACCGCTGCCGCCGCGCATGCGCGGGTCGAGCATGTCGCGCAGGGCGTCGCCGAACATGTTGATGCCGAACACCACCACGGTCAGGGCGATGCCGGGAATAATCGCCAGCCAGGGGGCCTGGAACATATAGCTGCGCCCGTCCAGGCTGAGCATGCCGCCCCAGCTGGGTGACGGTGGCGGAATGCCCAGGCCCAGGAAGCTGAGGCCGGATTCCGCCAGGATCACCGCCGCCAGGCGGGTGGTGTAGAGCACGATCAGCGGCGCCATCACATTGGGCAGAATGTGGTGCCAGAGAATGCGCGTGCTGGACGCGCCCATGGACTGGGCGGCGTGCACATAGACGTTCTGCCGGGCACTGAGCACCGCGCCGCGCACGATCCGCGAGCCGGAGATGCCGAACAGCAGCCCCAGAATGACGATGATCTGCCAGGTGCCCGGGCCGAGCACGGCCACCGCCACGATCAGCAGGATCAGGTCGGGGAAGCACATCCAGCCGTCCACCAGACGCTGAATGAACATGTCCAGGCGGCCGCCGAAGTAGCCGCTGAGAATGCCCAGCAACGCCGAGATCACGATCGACAGAGTGGTGGCGGCGAACGCCACGATCACCGACAGGCGCGCGCCGTGCACCACGCGGGCGAAGATATCGCGGCCCAGCTGGTCGGTGCCGAACCAGTATTCCGCCGACGGCGCTTTCAGCCGGTCGATGGGATTGATGGCGTTATAGCCCTGCGGCGCGATCAGGTCGGCGAACACGCCGGTGAACAGCAGCAACAGGCAGATCAGCGCGCCGACCGCGCCCAGCGGGCGTTCCCGGCACAGGCGGGCGCAGAACGCCAGGGGTTTGGGCAGTGGCTTGCGGCGTTTGGCGGGCCGCGCCGGGGTGGCCGTGACAGCGGCCGGTTCAACGGATGCATTCATACTTCGAGGTTCCTGTTTCACCGGTCGAACCGTACTTTCGGGTCGAGGTACCCGTAGCACAGATCCACAATCAGATTGACGAGCATTACCACCACGCCGGTGACCAGAAAGACGCCGGTGATGATCGGGTAATCGCGGGTGCTGACCGCCTCCAGCAGCAGCTGGCCGAGGCCGGGCAGACGGAAGATCTGTTCGATGATCACGGTGCCGCCGAACAGGATCGGCACCAGGATGCCGACCAGGGTGATCACCGGAATCATGGCGTTCTTGACCGCGTGCACCAGCACCACGCTGCGCTCGCGCAGGCCCTTGGCCCAGGCGGTGCGGATGTAATCCTGGCGCAGCACTTCCAGCATCATGGTGCGGGTCATGCGCATGATCACCGCCGACAGCGAGGTGCCGAGAATCAGGCTGGGCACCAGGAAGGTTTTCAGGTTTTCGATCGGGTCCTCGAAGAACGGCGTCATCTCGGTGGGCGGCGACCAGCCCCACCACAGCGCCGGCAGGATCACCACCAGGGTGCCCAGCCAGAAATTGGGAATCGCCAGGGCCAGGATCGAGAAGCTGCGGCCCACGTTGTCGGCCAGGGTCTCCTGGCGTATCGCCGAGAAGATGCCCACCGGCAAGGCGATGATCAGGGCGATCAGCAACGCCAGGATGCCCAGCTCCAGGGTCACGCCCAGGCGGGCGCCGATCTCCTCGGTGACCGGGGTGTTGCGCCACAGGGATTCGCCCAGGTCGCCGCGCAGGGCGTTGCCGGCCCAGCTCAGGTACTGCATGTAGAGCGGCTTATCCATGCCCAGGGCTTTTTCCAGTTGGGCACGGTCGTCGGGGGCGTTGGAGGAGTAGGCGTTCTCGCTGAGCATCAGGTCGAGCACGTCGCCGGGTACCAGCCGCACCACTCCGAATACGATGACGCTGGCGATCAGAAGAGTGGGGATCAACGCCAGCAGACGGCGCAGGACATAAGCACCCATAGGTACATCCGTTATTGTTGTTGGTATTGGGCGCTCTATCGAAGAACGCCATTAAAAAATTATCATTGGTTCAAATAATGAACTTCAATTTCACTTTAGTACGCGGTTTTTGTGACTGTCAAGTCATTCCCCTAAAGGGTTTTTAGGGCTACTTTGTTGATGTAAACAACTGTATTTGCGCTGTTTTCGGCTAATAATTAACCAAAATGACGGGATCAGTGAGGGGGCGATCAAAAACGGCGGGCGGCGGGGCGAATTTTGAGGGTTGCGGAACGGGTTTCCATTCCTGACAAAATAAGCGGTTTGTTTAATTGATTTGCATTATAAATGCGCGCCGGGAGGGTGTCCTGCCCGCCCGGCGCGGACAGCTCACGGCTCCAGGCCGTGCCGGCGCAGGCGGGTCTCGTTGTCCCGCGCCCACTGCTGGTAGCGGTGACGCAGCTCATCGTCGTCCGGCACCGGCGCCCCGACCCACTTGCAGCGCTGCAGCACGGCGCGCCGGAAAGCGCCGTAGCCGCCATAACGGCGCATGGAGAACCATTTCTTGCGCCCCCGGTTGGCGGTGACCGAGAAATTGCCGCCCAGGGGCTTTTCCCGGAAGGTGGCGGTGACCCCCACCAGCCCGAACGGGTTGCCGCCGTCACCGATGCGGCCGCTGTCGTCGCCGGCGTAGAGCACCAGCGGGCGGCGGTCGCCCATGGCGACGCGCACCCGCGGGTCGGTGATCGCCTGGTCGCGCCAGGCGCGGGCCGCCGTCAGCGCCGCGTTCTTGCCGCCCAGGCGGCTGTCCCGGAACGACCGCCGCCGCTGCCGGCGGCGCCCCTGGCTGTCCACATAGGGCACCGCGCACCACCAGAATTGTGCGGCGTGATTGCGATAAATATAGAGGAATGCATGCACATTGGGTTTGCGTTTTATGGCTTGTTCCATAACGTGGGCTTCCTTCCTGTTTCTTTGTTTTTATTGCGTTCCTGCAATGGGGAAACCGCTCTATTATTACAATAACAGAGTAACGTTGAGAAGCGGGCGGCGCTTAAAATGCGGAAGGCGCATGATATTTTGCGCCTGAACAAGAAAAGAGGCAGAAAAAAGGGGCGCCGAGGCGCCCCTGATCGGGAGGGTTCTTTTTAAAAAAGAACCGCTCAGTCGGTCATCATCTGGCGCAGCACATAGTGGAGAATGCCGCCGTTCTTGAAGTAGGTGACTTCGGCGCCGGTATCCAGACGGCTGATCGCTTTCACCGTCTGTTCCTTGCCGTTGTCCTTGCGGAACACCACTTCGATTTCCTGGCTGGGTTTGAGGTCATTGCCCAGGTTGGGAATGTCCACTTCCTCGGTGCCGTCGAGATTGAGCGTTTTGCGCGTGGTGCCTTCCGGGAACTGCAGGGGGAGCACGCCCATGCCGATCAGGTTGGAACGGTGGATGCGCTCGTAGCTCTCCGCGATCACCGCGCGCACGCCGAGAAGGCGCGTGCCCTTGGCCGCCCAGTCGCGGCTGGAGCCGGTGCCGTACTCTTTGCCGGCCACCACCACGGTGGGCACGTTGTCCTTCTTGTAGCGCATGGCGGCGCCGTAGATCGGCATCTCCTCGCCACCGGGGAAGTGCTTGGTGTAGCCGCCTTCGATCTCCGGGGTCATCTCGTTACGGATGCGGATATTGGCGAAGGTGCCGCGCATCATCACCTCGTGGTTACCGCGCCGGGAACCGTAGGAGTTGAAGTCGATCGGCTCCACGTCGTGGCCCTGCAGGTAATGGCCCGCCGGGCTGTCGGCCTTGATGGCGCCGGCCGGGGAGATGTGGTCGGTGGTCACCGAGTCGCCGAGCATCGCCAGGATGCGGGCGTTCTTGACCGGCTCCACATCGTCCAGCTCGGCGGTCAGGCCGTCGAAGAACGGCGGGTTCTGGATGTAGGTGGATTTGCTGTTCCACTCGTAGGTTTTGGAATCCGGAATCGGCAGGCTCTTCCAGGTTTCGTCGCCTTCGAACACGCTCGCGTACTGTTTCTCGAACATGTCGTGGTCGACCATCACCACGGCGTCCTGGATTTCCTTGCTGCTCGGCCAGATGTCCTTCATGAACACATCGTTGCCGTCCTTATCCTTGCCGAGCGGGTCTTTTTCCAGGTTGATCTTGACCGTGCCGGCCAGCGCGTAGGCGACCACCAGCGGCGGTGACGCCAGCCAGTTGGTGCGCACGCTCTGGTGAATCCGGCCTTCGAAGTTACGGTTGCCGGACAGCACCGAAGCGACCACCAGATCGCCCTCGGCGATGGCCTTGTCGATCTCGTCGGGCAGCGGCCCGGAGTTGCCGATACAGGTGGTGCAGCCGTAACCCACCAGGTCGAAGCCGATCTGGTTCAGCGGGTCCTGCAGGCCGGCTTTGTTGAGGTAGTCGGTGACCACCTTGGAGCCCGGCGCCAGGGAGGTTTTCACCCAGGGTTTGCGGGTCAGCCCTTTTTCCACCGCTTTCTGCGCCATCAGGCCGGCGGCCATCATCACGCTGGGGTTGGAGGTGTTGGTGCAGGAGGTAATCGCCGCGATCACCACGTCGCCGTGATCCAGGTGGAAGGTCTTGCCGTCCATGGTCACTTCCACGCCGCTGCCCGGCTCGTGGTTGCCGATGGCGGTCTGGCCGCCTTCGCCTTCGAGCTTGCTGATTTCCTCGTCGTTGAGTTTCAGCTCCTGGCTGATCACGTCGATGATGGTGCGTTTCACCTCGGTCATCGGCACGCGGTCCTGGGGCCGCTTCGGGCCGGCCAGGCTGGGCACCACGTCGTCCAGGTCGAGCTCCAGCACGTCGCTGAATTCCGGGTCCGGATCGTCGCTGGAGCGCCACAGGCCCTGGGCCTTGCAGTAGGCTTCCACCAGCGCGATGTCGTCCTTGGGTCGGTTGGTCAGCTCCAGGTATTCGATGGTGCGCTCGTCGATCGGGAAGAAGCCGCAGGTGGCGCCGTATTCCGGTGCCATGTTGCCGATGGTGGCGCGGTCCGCCAGGCTCAGATCGGCCAGGCCGTCGCCGAAGAACTCCACGAATTTGCCGACCACGCCGCGCGAACGGAGCATTTCGGTGACGGTGAGCACCAGGTCGGTGGCGGTCATGCCTTCGCGCATTTTGCCGGTGATCTTGAAGCCCACCACTTCGGGAATCAGCATCGCCACCGGCTGGCCGAGCATGGCCGCTTCCGCTTCGATGCCGCCCACGCCCCAGCCGAGCACGCCCAGGCCGTTGATCATGGTGGTGTGGGAATCGGTGCCCACCAGGGTGTCCGGGTAGGCGAAGGTCTTGCCGTCCTCGGTGTCGCTGTACCAGACACCGCGGCCCAGATATTCCAGGTTCACCTGGTGGCAGATGCCGGTGCCCGGCGGTACCACGCGGAAATTATTGAAGGCGTTCTGGCCCCAGCGCAGGAACTGATAGCGTTCCTTGTTGCGCTCGTATTCCCGTTCCACGTTTTGCGAGAACGACTGCGGGGTGCCGTATTCGTCCACCATCACCGAGTGGTCGATGACCAGATCCACCGGTGCCAGCGGGTTGATCCGCTGCGGGTCGCCGCCGGCCTTGGCGATGGCGTCGCGCATGGCGGCCAGATCGACCACCCCGGGCACGCCGGTGAAGTCCTGCATCAGGACCCGTGCCGGGCGGTAATTGATTTCGCGATCGGAAGCGCGCTTCTCGGTCCAGCGTACCAGGCCTTCGATGTCCTCCACGGTGACGGATTCACCGTCTTCATGGCGGAGCAGGTTTTCCAGAAGAACCTTGAGTGAAAAGGGAAGCTTGCTGAGATCACCCCAGCCCTTATCGGCGACGGCATTGATATCGTAATAATGATAGGTCTTGCCGCCGACATCGAGGGTCTTGGCGCTGTTAAGGGTGTCCTGGCCAATCCGTGTCACTGCGCACCTCCTTAGTTGGCGATGTATCTGTACTTGGGTGATTTGATACTACGCCCTTATTGCGGGCACATGAACCAGGCCTTAAGGCTAACGCCGGCTATCACCGCCATGGACCGCGGCGATACCGGGTTTGCGCGCCAAGGTTTTACAGCTTTTCGCAAAGCGGGCCGCCGAGGGGCTGTACAGTTCACGCATGTTTGACTGGATATCGCAAAATAAGGACGTTCTGAACGTATTGATCGGCTTCGCCACCCTGATGGTGTGGGTGGTCTATGCGCAGCTGCTCTACAACGGCTACAAGCGCCAGCGGCGCCCGCGCATTGTGATTAACCGGGGCCGTTACAAAGGCGTCGACGCGCTCTGCTTGATCAGTAACATGAGCGCCGAGTCGATCTTCGTTCAGCACATCGTTGCACGCCTGGAGACCGACAAAGGGGACTACTTCCAGGACGTCACCGAGCTGGAGCAGAACTACCAGGAAGGCGACGAGGAGCGCGAGCGGCAAAGTACCAGCGACACGCCCTCGCTCAGCGACAGCACCCGTCAGGGCCCGCTGGGCCCGGTGCGTTCAACAGCGTCATCGAGCGCATCGCCCGCTGCGAAAACCTGCGTCTGGACCAGCACCGCGATGACCGGGCCGAAAGCGATCAAGGCGTAGTGCGTTTGCAGTCGCTGACCATTCAGCTGGTGGCCATCTATGGCTCCGACGATTACCCCATCGGCGTGGAGCGGCGCTTTTTGATCCGCGATCTGGAAGAAGGCCGGTTGCTGGTGCCCGCCACCTGGGACAGCAAGCGTCTGACCAGCCGCCGGCACCGCAAGCAGGTGCGCCAATTGATCGAGCAACTGGCCCGCGACGAAGCCCGCGACTGACGCCGGGTATTCTTCGCCCCGGCGCGAATACGGTATCCTCCCCGCTGATCCATTGTTGGTCACTAGGGGGAACCGCATGTCACTTGAATCCGTGAGCCCGGCCACCGTACCGGTGTGGCGTCTGCGCGCCCTGGGCACCGCCGTGGTGCTGGCGGGCGCGCCGGTGGGCGCCGCCCTGACGCTGTTGCCGGTGAAGCCGGGCCTGTTGCTGGCGCTGGCGTGCCTGGGCTGGGCCCTGCTGGTGTTCGGCCTGGCCTGGTGGCTGCCCGGCGCCTGGTTCCGGCACCTGGGCTACCGGCTCGATTCGCAGGGTCTGGTGATCCGCCAGGGCATTTTCTGGCGTCACCGTATCGCTATCCCGCGGGTGCGCATTCAGCATTCCGACGTCAGCCAGGGCCCGCTGCAGCGCCGGTTCGGCGTCGGCACCCTGAAGCTGTACACCGCCGGCAGCCGCTTCACCTGCAACGAACTGCCGGGCCTCGACCACGACACCGCGCTGGCATTGCGCGATACCCTGCTGCGCCAGGAAGACGGAGGCGACGGCGATGCGGTATGAGGGTGGCCAGCCGCTTCCGGAAAAACGCCTGCACCCGCTCAGCTGGGTGTTCCAGTTGGTGGGCAGCCTGGGCGCGGTGATCCCTATCGGCGTGGCGGTCGCCCTTGGTGCCGAGCGCGGCGGGTTGTTCTGGGTGGCCCTGCCGCTGCTGTTGCTGGGGCCGCTGGGCGCGCTCTGGCACCAGTGGGTGTACCGCTATGATTTCGCCGACGACGGCCTGGTGATCCGCGACGGCCTGATTTTCCGCAATCTGCGCCAGATCGACTATCGCCGTATCGAGAACATCGACACCCAGCGCAACCTGCTGCACCGCCTGCTGGGCGTCGCCGACGTCAAGGTGGAGACCTCCAGCGGCGGCGGCGCCGAAGCGACCATCCGGGTTTTGTCCCTGGACGACGCCCGCACCCTCAGCGATACCGTGTTCGCGCGCCGCGACGCCCTGAAGGGCGCGACGCCGACCGACGATCACGACGCCGGCGAGCCCGCCGAGGGCACCACCTTGCTGACCCTGCCGCCGGGCGAACTGGTGATGCTGGGGCTGATCGACAACCGCAATCTGCTCTGGGTGGGCGCGGTGCTGGGCGCTTTCATGCAGGTGGTGAACGTGGAGACGCTGCAGCGCCTGTTGGGTCCGGTGTTGCGCGACGCCGGCGTCGCCTGGCTGGATCAGCTGGGGCTGGCGGTGGCGGTGCTGCTCGCTCTGGCCACGCTGGTGGCGGTGCTGGCGGTGGGTAAGATCTTGTCCGTAGTGGCCGCGCTGGTGAAGTATTACGGCTACCGTCTGGACGAGCAGGGCAGCGATCTGCGTGTGCGCCACGGCCTGTTCACCCGGGTGTCGGTGACCCTGCGGGTGCCGCGCATTCAGGTGGTGCACCAGCTGGCCACGCCGTTGCATCGGCTGTTCCGGCGCGTGGCGCTGCAGGTCGACCAGGCCGGTGGCGGCGGTGACCCGGAGGCCGGGCAAAGCGGCGGCGCCCGGCCGCTGGCGCCGATCTGCACGCCGGCCCAGGCCGAGGCGCTGATCGCCCGCGCCTTGCCCGGCATGACCGGCCACCAGCCGGAGTGGCAGTCACTCTCCAGCCGTACCCGCCACCGTCTGGCGCGATTGTGGCTGTGGTGCTGGACCGCGCTGACGCTGCCGCCGGGGCTGTGGTGGCTGGGCGTGCACGGTCTGTGGCTGCCGCTGGCCGGCGTGCCTCTGGCGCTGATCCACGGTCACCTGTACGCCAAGTACACGCGCTGGGCGCTGACGCCGGACCTGCTGCTGTTTCACCGCGGCTGGCTGTGGCGCCGGCTGGCGGTGGTGCCGCGCAACCGCATTCAGGCGATTCGCCTCACCCGCAGCCCGTTCGACCGGCGCTACCGCATGAGCGAACTGGAAGTGGACACCGCCGGCGGCGGCCTCGGCAAACGGCGGGTGCGGCTGCCGTACCTGGACCGCCGCGTGGCGGCCCGCCTGGGTTCGGCGCTGTACCACTGAATTCGCTTGCAAGATGCCCGCCGCCGGTTTCGAATGGCGGTTTTACTTAACCGGGATTCACCATGCTCGAATGGATCACCATGCCGGAGGCCTGGATTGCCCTGGCCACCCTGACCGCCCTGGAAATCGTGCTGGGCATCGACAACATTATCTTCCTGTCCATCCTGGTGGACCGGCTGCCGGAAAAGCAGCGTCCCAAGGCGCGCCTGATCGGCCTGTCACTGGCGATGGTGATGCGCCTCGGCCTGCTGGCGTCGCTGGCCTGGCTGACCAAGCTCACCGCCGATCTGTTCATGGTGCTGGGGCAGGGCATCTCCGGCCGCGACCTGGTGCTGATACTGGGCGGCCTGTTCCTGCTGGTGAAATCGGTGCTGGAGATTCACCACTCCATCGAGGACGCCGGCGAGACCCACGAACTGGCCAAGCCCAAGGTGGGTGGCTCCTTCATGGGCATCCTGATTCAGATCGCTATTCTCGACATGGTGTTCTCGCTGGACTCGGTGATCACCGCGGTGGGCATGGCCGACCACATTGAAGTGATGGTGATCGCGGTGGTGATCGCGGTGGGCTTCATGATGGTGTTCGCCAACGCCATCGGCCGCTTTATCACCGAGCACCCGACGCTGAAGATGCTGGCGCTGTCGTTCCTGGTGCTGGTGGGCACGGCCTTGATCGCCGACGGCCTGGAATTCCACATTCCCAAGGGCTACATCTACTTCGCCATGGCGTTCAGCTTCGGCGTGGAGATGCTCAACCTGCGCATCCGCGCCAACCGCAAGAAGGCCGCCGGTTAATCGTCCTCGCGCCGCCATTCCGGCGGCGCCCAGAAGTGCTTCAGGCGCTGCTTGAGCGGCCCCGGCCGGGCCGCATCCCGAAACATATCCACGGCCTCGTGCAGGGTCAGGGTGATCGGGTTGTGGCTGTTCACCGGCCGGGTGATGCCGTACTCCACCGGCACGTCCTCTTTTTCTTCCACGAAGGTGCCGAACAGGCGGTCGTAGAGAATCAGAATGCCGCCGTAGTTGCGGTCGATGTATTCCGCGTTGCGGCCGTGGTGGGCGCGGTGGTGGCTGGGCGTGTTGAACACGAACTCAATCGCCGGGTGCAGCTTGCCGACCCACTGGGTGTGGATGAAGTACTGGTAGGCCAGGTTCACGGTGAGCATGAAGAACACCCAGATCGGCTCGAAGCCGAGAAACGCCAGCGGCACATAGAACAGCCAGTTGCCGACAATGCTGTAGATGGCGCTTTGCCGCATGGCGGTGGAGAAGTTCATCAGGGTGCTGGAGTGGTGCGCCACATGGGCGCTCCAGAACCAGCGGATGCGGTGGCTGGCGCGGTGGAACCAGTAGTAGCAGAACTCCAGGGACAGGAACAGCAACACGCCGGTGAGCGGGGTCATGGTGATGTCGAACAGGCGGTGCTGGTAGGCCCAGGAGAAAATCAGCGCCACCAGGGTCACCGTCACCAGGGTGTCGAACACCATGTACAGCGAGCCCAGCCCCATGCTGGCCATGGAGTCCTTGAGCGTGAGGCGGCCCTGGCCGCGGAACCGCCAGGCCTCGGCGATCAGCACGGCGACGAACACCGGCACCATGGCCGGCAGCACCAGGGTGCGCCAATCTAATTGCTGAAGAAGGTCGTTCATGTCCCAACACTCCGCTTATCATGCAGATCAATAACATCAAGATAGCCGGGTGGGGGCACGCCGGGCTTGACAGAGCCCTCCTATTTTTTGACAAATGGCGCCATGACTTCCGTTTCCCGCGCCGCCCATAACACCCCGCCCACCAGCAATTACGTGGCGGCCACCTATGTGCAGCTGCTTTACGACTACCTGGAGGCGCGCGGCCAGGACGCCCGGGCGCTGCTCGGGCCGATGCCGGTGGAGCGCTCGCCGGTGGGCCTGGAGCGGGTCGCCCTGGGGTTCTGGGAACAGAGCCTGGCCACCGCCAGCGCCTTGCTCGGCGATCCGGCCCTGGGGGTGGCGGTGGGCCGCACCATCACGCCGCGGCATTTCGGCTTGCTCGGCTACGCGGTGCTCAACTGCGCCGACCTGGGCCAGGCCCTGGCGCGCATGGAGCGCTATCACCGGCTGATTTACGATGTGAACCCGGCGCGCATCGAGGTGGACGGCGACCGGGTGGAGGTGCGCTGGGGCGTGGAGCGGGGGCTGTCCGGGCAGCTGGTGGACGAGACCGGCATCGCCGCGGTGGTGCAGATGACCCGCGATCTCACCGGCGAGCCGCAGCTGGTGGAGCGGGTCTGTTTCGTCAATCCGCCGCCGGCGGACACCGGCCCCTACGAACGCTTCTTCGGCGGTGAGGTGCGCTTCAACCAGCCGGAGACGGTGATCCGGGTGCCGCTGGAGTACCTGGCGCTGCCGCTGCGCGAACCGGACGCCAACCTGCTGGCCATTCTCGACCGCCAGGCGGAGGCGCTGCTGGCCCGCCAGGGCGAGGCCGCCGACCCGCTGGAAGGGCAGCTGGCGCGGCTGATGCGCGAACGGCGCCCGACCCTGGAGGCGCTGGCGGCGGCCAACCACCTCAGCGTGCGCACCCTGCAGCGGCGCCTCAGCGAGCGCGACGACAGTTTCCAGGCGCTGCTGGCCCGCACTCGCTACCGGCTGGCCAAGGAATACCTGCGCGACCCGCGCCTGGAGCTCACCGACGTGGCGGCGCTGCTCGGCTACTCCGAGCACAGCGCCTTCACCCGCGCCTTCCGCCACTGGAGCGGCGAAAGCCCCGCCCGCTGGCGCCGCCGCTTGTAGGAGCGGGTTTTGTGGGAGCGGGCCTTGCCCGCGAAAGGGGGCGGAGCCCCCGGCAGGATTCCAGAGACCTGTTTCCAGGGCGCCGCTTGAGAGGCCTCTGGGATCCTGCCGGCAAGCAAAGCTTGCCTTTCGCGGGCAGGGCCCGCTCCCACAGTGATTTCTTTAGCCGCCCAGCAGCTTCTCCTCGCTGGCTTCCACCGCCTCCAGCGGACCGTAAAGAATCAGGATGTCGCCGTCCTGCAGCACTTCGTCGTCCGCCGGGCGGTCGATGGTGCGGTCGCCGCGCCGCAGGGTCTGCACTTCCACCTTGCTCTCGTTGAGCTTCAGTTCGTCGAGGCGCTTGCCGAGGCAGGCGGCGCGGCCGTGCAGGGTGACCGCGTGCAGCAGCCGGTAGGGGTTGCCGGCGCTGTCGGACGTGGGCAGCGATTCGCCGTGGTAGTAACCGCGCAGCAGCTTGTAGCGCTCGCGGCGGCTCTGGCGCAGCATCGCCAGCACCTTGCCGAAGGGTGTGTCGAGCATCATCAGGGCGTGGGCCACCAGCATCAGCGACGCTTCCAGCACCTCCGGCACCACCTCGGCGGCGCCGGCCTGGATCAGCTCGTCCAGGTGGGTGTCGTCGCGGGTGCGCACCAGCACGCGCAGGTCCGGGCACAACTGGTGGACGGTGTGCAGGATGCGCTCCGCCTGGCGGGCGTCGTCGAAGGTGACCACCAGCAGGCTGGCGCGGTGGATGCCGGCCCGCTCCAGGATTTCCTTGCGGGTGGCGTCGCCGAAGATAATCCGCTCACCGGCCTGGCTGGCTTCCTGGATGCGCACCAGATCGGTGTCGATGGCCACCGCCTGGTGGTGGAAGCGGGTCAGGTAGCGCATCAGGTTCTGCCCCACGCGGCCGTAGCCGCACAGCAGCACATGGCCGGTGGTGGCCTCGTCCACCGCCGGGGTGTCCGGCTCCTGCTCCCACTGGCGCAGTAACCGGCGGGTGAGCGCGCCGCTGTTGTCCAGCAGCGCCGGGGTCACGGCCATGGTGAGCACGGTGATCGACACCAGCACGCCGGCCTGTTCGTTGTCCATCAGCCCGTGGCTCACCGCCAGGGCCACCAGCACGAAGCCGAACTCGCCGCCCTGGGCCAGCAGGATGCCGCTGCGCAGGGCGGTTTCGGTGCGCTCGCCCAGCCAGCGCAGCAGCAGGCTGATCAGCGCCAGCTTGAACAGCATCAGCACCGCCGCGCCGAGCAGGATCCAGTGCCAGTGGGTGGCGAACAGCGCCGGCGACACCAGCATGCCCACACCCATGAAAAACAAACCCAGCAGCAGATCCCGGAACGGCCGGATGTCCGCCTCGATCTGATGGCGGAAGTGGCTTTCGCCCAGCATCATGCCGGCCAGAAACGCGCCCAGCGCCATGGACAGGCCCAGCGCATGGGTCACCCAGGCGGCCAGCAGGGCGAGCAGCAGGGCGGTCATCACGAACACTTCGTCGGAGCGCGCCCGGCCGGTCTCCTCCAGGGCGCGCGGCAGCACCCACTTGCCGATCACATAGATGCCGATGAACAGCGCCAGGGCCTTGCCCAGCGTGGTCGCCGCCGCGATGCCGGGATGCCCGCTGTCCGGGTTGGCGAGCACCGGCAGCAGCACCAGCATGATCACCGCCGCCAGATCCTGGAACAGCAGCACCCCGGTGGTGGCGCGTCCGTAGCCGGTGTTCACCGCGCCGCGTGTGATCAGATCGCGGATCACGATGGCGGTGGAGGAGAGCGCGAAAGCGCCGCCGGCGATCAGCGCCACCGCCGGCGTGAAACCCAGCAGCCACATCAACGCCGCCACCGGCAGCCCGGTGAGCAGCACCTGCAGCGGGCCGGCGCCGAACACCACCCGGCGCAGCGCCAGTACTTTGGGAATCGAGAATTCCAGGCCCAGGGAAAACAGCAAAAAGACGATGCCGAATTCCGCCAGGTGCAGCATGCCCTCGGTGTCGCCGACCCAGCCCAGGCCGCCGGGGCCGGCGAGAATGCCGGCGCTCAGGTAGGCGAGAATCGGAGGCAAGTGCAGGCGCCGGAACACCACCACGGCCAGCACCGCCATGGCGAGCAGGACCACTACCTGGGTTAATGCTCCGGTCATGCTGTGGTTCCCCCCTGCCTGTTGTTCACGGGGGTACTGTAATACATGCACGGAGCGGAAAGGAGACGGGGCGCCGTTAAAGGCGCCCCGGGGCGGGATGGGGTCAGGGCAGGACGGTGTCGGTGCGGCGGCTCAGGTTCTGAATGCGCAGGTCCTGGTCGGCGTCGGTTTCCGCCTGGTTGAAGGGCGTGCTTTCGCCGAACTGGTCGAGCAGGTACTCCGCCAGGGCGTCCTGCTCGCTGCCCGGGTCGGCGAAGGTGGCCAGGTTGCTGCCGCCGCCGGGGATCGCCTCGGCGTCCAGGTCGATGCGGTTCTCCAGCGGGAAGTCGAACGGGTAGCCGTCGCCGCCCAGGCCGCTGCCGCCTTCGGTGGCCAGGAAGCCCAGCGTCACCAGGCGGATCACCCGGTTGGCGTCGCCGACCACGGCGCCGTTTTGCACCAGGGTGTCGAGCACCGCGCCGTTGTCGTCCACCAGCGCCAGGCTGCGCACCCGCTCGCCGGCCTGGTCGACGTCGTCGCCGTTGGCGGTGCTGCGCAGACCCTGGCGGGTGGGGTCGAAGCTGAAGCGCAGGCCCGCCACCTGCGGGAACTGGCCGGCCACGCCCTCGACCTTGGCCACCGCGTGCTCAAGCAGCTGGTGCAGCTCGGCGGCGGTAACGTCGCCCACGGTGAGGGTGTTGTTGAAGCGCAGCGAGCCTTCCAGGTCGAACTGCGAGATGTCGCCTTCCGCTTTGCCGGCGCTTTCGTTGGCCGCCGGCGGGAAGAATTCCAGGTCGTCCTCGGAGGTGGAGCCCGGCGGGATCACGAAGTAGCCGATGTCATCACGGATGCCGCCGCCGTTCTTGATCGACACCTGCACGCTGGGGTCGTACTGGCGCGCCAGCCACAGGTTGGCGTCGGCGGTCAGGTTGCCCAGGTTGGTCTCCTGGGTGCGCACCTGGTTGCGGCGGCCGTCCAGGTAAACGGCGGTGCGGCCGAGGATGTTGCCGTCGCGGGCGGCGAGCACGTCTTCCAGGGCGGTGACGATGGTGGTGACGTCGCTGTTGGGGGTGCCTTCCAGGTTCTCGGCCATGGTCTCGTCGGTGACGTAGGCACCGTTGACGGTGTCGTCCAGGCTGTCGGTGAGCAGGACGCCGTCGTCGTCGAAGCGCACCACCAGGCGGCCCAGGTATTTGTAGTCGCCGTCGGTGTTGACCACCAGCACCGGTTCGTCGGCGGCGGAGGTGAAGGTGAGCGGGTAGTCGTCGGCGGCGCTGTCGCCGTCGCGCAGGCGGTCGTTGTCGTCGGCGAGCAGGGTGTTGGAGCCGCCGGCGACGATGATGTCGACGCCTTCCAGCAGGGTGGCCAGCTCTTTCTCCACGCTGAGCGTCTGCATGTGGGCGAGCATGATGATCTTGTCGACGCCCTGGTCGCGCAACTCATCGATTTTCGGCTGCAGCACGTCGGCCAGCGCCTGGTTGCCGCCGCTGGACGGGTTGATGGTGATGTCGCCGGTGCTGGTGATGTTGCCCAGCGACGGCGTGGAGGCGCCGATCACGCCCAGGGTTTCGCCGCCCACTTCCACGGTGCCGTAGCCGGCCAGGCCGTTGGGCATGGCCGCCAGGCTCTGGCCGTCGCTTTGCACCAGGCCGGCCAGGCTGGCGTCGGTGGTGAAGTCCAGGTTGGCGCTCAGGTAGGGGAAGCGGGCGCCGGGGTAGTTGCCCTCGGCGGCCAGGATGCCGGCGAACTCGACGGTGCCGCCGTCCAGGTCGTGGTTGCCTACGGCGGCGCCCTGCAGGCCCATGGCGTTGAGCATGGCGATGTCGGCGCGGCCGTTACCGGCCACGGCGACGCCGGGCACGGCGTCCATGGCCGGGTCGGCGGCGGCGAAGTAGCGCGGGCCGGGAATAAAGTTGTCGCCGGAGCTGAGCACCAGGGTGTTGTCCGGGTATTCCGCGCGCAGAGCGTCCAGCACCGCGGAGAACGGCTCCACGTTCTGCAGCGCGCCGGTGGCGCCGTCCATGTCCGCGAAGTGCAGCAGTTGCAGCTGGAAGCCGGCTTCCGCCGGCGGCGCCGGTGCCGGGTCGTTGTCGTCGTCGCCGCCGCAGGCGGAAAGGGCAAGGGCCGCCAGACAGGCGGTGGTGAGTTTTCGCAGGGCGCTGGTGTCCATCGTCCGACCTTTTGTTAGCAGTGATAGGGAGGCGGCCTCGGCCGACACTCCCCAGCTAAGCAAGGGGCGATGAAAGCGATGTTACCGGTGCGGGTCGGTTTTATGTCGACCGGCCCGCACCGTATCGGGGTGGGATCAGACCTTGCGGCTGAGCTCGCGAATTTCCTGGTTCAGAACACGATCGTTGTCGCTGTAGTCCACCGGCAGATCGATCACGTGCACGCCGCCGGCGGCGAAGCACTCCTCCACCAGCGGGCCGAGGCCCTCGGTGCTTTCCACGCGGTGGCCCTGGGCGCCGTAGGCTTTGGCGTAGGCGACGAAATCCGGGTTCTGGAAGTCCAGGCCGAAGTCGTGGAAGTCCATTTGCTTCTGCTTCCACTTGATCATGCCGTAGCCGTCATCCCGCAGGATCAGCACCACCAGGTCCAGGCGCAGGCGCACGGCGGTTTCCAGCTCCTGGGAGTTCATCATAAAGCCGCCGTCGCCGCACACCGCCATCACGCGGCGGTCCGGGTGTACCATCTTGGCGGCCATGGCCGACGGCAGGCCGGCGCCCATGCTGGCCAGGGCGTTGTCTAGCAGCACCGTGTTGGGGTGCGTGGCCGGGTAATTGCGCGCGAACCAGATCTTGTACATGCCGTTATCCAGCGCGATGGTGCCGTCGTCAGGCATCACCTTGCGGATCTCGCGCACCAGGCGCGGCGGCAGAATCGGGAAGCGGTCGTCGCGCTCGCCCTCGGCGATGTGTGCCTGCAGCGCGTCGCGGACCCGGTGGAAGTCGGCGAAGCTCCAGTGCTCCTGGGGCTCCAGACGCTCCTTGAGCTGCCACAGGCTGTTGGCGATGTCGCCCACCAGCTCGATCTGCGGGAAGTAGACCGGGTCCACCTGGGCGGAGTTGAAGTTCACGTGCACCACGGTGGCGCCGCCGGGCTGCATGAAGAAGGGCGGCTTTTCCACCACGTCGTGGCCGACGTTGATAATCAGGTCGGCGGCGCCGATGGCGCGGTGCACGAAATCACCGTCGGAGAGCGCCGTGTTGCCCAGGAAGTGGGGGCCGGTTTCGTCCACCACGCCCTTGCCCATCTGCGTGGTGATCGCCGGAATGCCGAGCTTCTCGATGAACTGGCGCAGCATCTTGCTGGTCAATTTGCGGTTGGCGCCGGCGCCCACCACGATCAGCGGCTTGCGGGCGTTCCGGATCGCTTCCACGCCGCGGCATATGGCCTTGTCCTCGGCGATCGGCCGGCGCGTCAGGCTGGGCTCGAGCACCGGCATGGAGGAGTGCTCGCGGGCGATGTCCTCGGGCAGCTCCAGGTGGGTGGCGCCGGGGCGCTCTTCCTGGGCCAGGCGGAACGCCTCGCGGATGCGCGCCGGGATGGTGTCGCCGCTGACCACGGTCTTGGTGAACTTGGTGAGCGGGCGCATCATATCGACCACGTCGATGATCTGGAACTGGCCCTGCTTGCTGGATTTGATCGGCTTCTGGCCGGTGATCATGACGATCGGCATGGCACCCAACTGGGCGTAGGCGGCGGCGGTCACCAGGTTGGTGGCGCCGGGACCCAGGGTCGACAGGCAGACGCCGGCCTTGCCGGTGAGGCGGCCGTAGGTGGCGGCCATGAAGCCGGCACCCTGCTCGTGGCGGGTCACCACCAGCTTGATCGAGCGGGAGCCGCGCAGGGCTTCCAGCAGATCCAGGTTTTCCTCGCCGGGGATGGCGAAGACGTATTCCACGCCCTCGGCTTCCAGGGCGCGAACGAACAAATCCGAAGCTTTCATTCAACCTTCTCCTTCCGGCGCCGGGAACGCGCCATCATCGTGCCCGACACTATAACGCGCAGGCGGGGCAGGGGGGTATGGTCAATGCTGATGCTTGGGATTGGGAGAGTCGATGCGGCGTCAGTGCCAGGTGCCTTCCGCGTTCTCGCACTGCTCGAGGAATTCCTCGGCGCTCATTTCCACGGTGTCGTCGCCGTCGTCGATATGGGTGGCGACCTGCTCTTTGAGCTGGCTGACCACCGTGGTCATCACCGAGAGGGTTTCCTCCACCTGCTCAATGGTGCTGAGGAGCTCCTGGGCTTCCTGCTTGTAGTCGTCGAAATCGTCGTAGTCTTCGTGGTCGCTCATGGACGCCTCCGTGAAGGGTAAGCGTATGGTGCCAAAGCTTTGCGGATGAAACAAACTTCTGGGAGCGGGCCCGCCCGCGAAAGGGGCGCAGTCCCGGCGGGGCCAAGAGCCGTCGAACCCATCCCTGCCCCAAGATTTGGGGCGCCTCAGAACAAGCGGTGATTACCTTTTGAAGCGCTGCTTGCTTTCACATATGAATTTCCCACCCAGGATAGGCCTTTATCTCCCATGTGGGCAAATTTGACTAACCCTCCTTATCCGATATCTTGTCTATTTTACAAAGGGCTCCTATTGGGGGGAGACCACGGAAGGAGGGGACTATGGCTAGGAGATCCAGTGGCCTTAAAGCGGCCATTAAAGTAGCCAAGGCTATTGATCGAGCCTCGAAGAATGCCGAACGTGAACGGCAACGACGCATTAAAGCTCATGAGCGCGAGCAAAGAGCCGCCATCCGCCGGGCCGAGCAGGCGGAACGCGCCAGAATTCGCGCGGAAAAACAGGCAATTAAAGATGAAGTCGAGTATGCCAAGGAACTCTATCAGGATCGGGTAGAAGAGCGCCGTATTACTAAAGAAGAAATAATTAACGAATATATGAGGTAGAACATGACCATCGAAATCATGGCCATGCTGGCAGGCGTTTATGTGGTGTCCTTGTTGCTCGTCTACCTTTTGGCTAAAAAAATTGCGGATGGAAGGGTTAAAGAATTTCGCTCACTGCGTGCGGCAGTTAAAGCGGCGAATGAGGAAAAAAAGGGGGCGGAGTCCGACCTCCGGGAAGTGCAAGTTAAAGTAAGCGCCTCCCGGGCTGCCTACAATAAGCTGGATGCCGATACCAAGGATTTGCAGGTGTTGCGTGCCAACGCTAATGATATTGCTAGTCGCCTTGAAGCAGATAAGCTTGCTCTCGAAGAGCTAAAGCTGAAGCTGTCGGAAAATCAAAAGCTTACTGACGAACAGGAAGGTGCGCTGCAATTGATTTTGGGAAAGATAGATCTCTACTCCCGCGTCGACGAATTTGTTGCGTACGGCCACTTTGAAACGCCGGACTATCTCTACGAGACCAGTGAGCGCTTTGCTGCTGAAATAAAGTCTCTTCGTGATAAACAAAAGCAGATGATTAAAGATGGATCAGCTTTCATTCAAGATGGGCAGGTTGGTTTGACCGGGGATTCTCGGATCGACAAGAAAATCATCGATGGTCAGATGAAGCTCATCATCCGAGCTTTCAATATTGAGTGTGACCTTTTGATTTCAAAGGTTTCTCCCTCAAATTTTGATCGAACCTTGAGCCGTATTGAGAAGCTGGCTAACGATCTAGAGAAGCTCGTTGCTAGCTTGCGTTGTGGTATTAGTATTGACTATGTCACAGCAAAGTATGAAGAGTGTGGTGTTCAATACCAGTTCACTCTTAAGAAGAAAGAAGAACAGGAAGAGCAGCGGCTTATTCGTGAACAGATGCGGGAGGAGGCCCGGGCTGAGAAGGAGTACCGTGATGCCTTGGCGGCTGCCGAGAAAGAAGAAAAAATGTATCGAAGCCTGCTTGAGAGAGCTCGCCAGGAACTGACTATGGCCTCAGAGGCTGAAAAGGCCTTGGCCGAAGCTAAGATTGCGGAGTTAAAGGCGCAGCTGGAGGAAGCGGAAGCTAAAGGCGAGCGTGCTAAAAGCCTTGCAGAGCAGACGCGGCGCGGCCACGTGTATGTGATCAGCAATGTCGGATCGTTCGGGGAGGACGTCTACAAGATCGGCATGACCCGTCGTTTGGATCCGCTGGATAGGGTTAAGGAGTTGGGCGACGCCAGTGTCCCCTTCTCATTTGATGTGCATGCCATTATTTTTTCTGATGATGCACCGGCTTTGGAGTCCGCCCTGCACCGGGAGTTTAGCCACCATCGGGTGAATGCAGTGAATCTACGTAAAGAGTTTTTTCGAGTTGGGTTACAGAGCATTCGAGAGGCCGTAGAAAAAATTAGCGACGATGAAGCGGACTTCACCACGACGATCGCAGCTGAGGAATACTTCGAGACTAAACGTCTGAAAGAGCCTGCTTTAGTATAGAAAATAGTCGTTGCTGTATAAGTATAAAAATTTTCAAGTATGATCCCGCCTAGGGAGAGTTCGATGCATCGGAAGACGATAGTGCTTTTAAGGTGCTAGTGCTGGTTTTCTCAGACGATGTGGGTATTGGTGGCTCTTTTATGATGGCTTACCCACATCGTTTAAGATGCTGCCTTAAGGCAGAATGTGTGTTCTGGTAAGAAGTCATCGGTATTGCCAATGGCCAGCCACCCTTTGTTGGTGCGATGGATATAAGGGGAGGTACGGTCTCCCATGCCAATTTGGCGGAGATCAAGTCCATTGATTTCTTTTTCTGTAATATTCAATCTGCCTTTAATCCACTCATTCCAGTCTCCTCGTGTTAGGGAGAAATGGTTCCCGTCAATATAAATATAGTCTTTGGTCCCAGTCTTTGAAATTTCACTTATAAGATGTTGGTGCTTCACTTTTATTTTACCCCATGGCCGGCCTTCAAGAGCTTCAGCTAAAACCAAAAGCTCGCTATACAGTTGTTTCGGCGTGCAGAAAGGGACAAGTGAAGCTCCAAAAAATATTATCCAGTCTTGGTGACTTTCGGGCTGACTGTTGACTTCCCACCATCTATCGTCGAAGAGAGCTCGAAGTTCGAGAAGCCTTCCGGCGCTTTCTTCTAATGTTTTAAAGCTTTGGCCGCTTGTAAGCTTAAGAAGCCTGTCTTGCAGGTATGCTTTATCGTATGCAGTGCGTATTGATGGGACGCCAACATACTGGTCTGTTAAGGAGTTTATAGTTCCGGCCAGTGGTATTTGGTTAGAGATGTTATGGCTTGAAAGGTGAGGTTTCATCTCATCGAGAGCTTCTATGATCGCCATCTTGATGAGAGACGCAACGTAGAACTCATTCAGTGAGAATGGCGATGTTGTAGCCCATAGAAAGTGTAAGTTTTTTGTATCATCCACACAGGCGGAAGGCAGGGGAACCCCAGCCCTGTCCATTCTGGACATGGCTATATGGTGATCTAGGTTGCCCTCTTTGGGGATGCTAATAGTAATACAGGGGATGTCGTTCAGATTTAGTAAGAGAGGCTGGCCTGTAAAACGAACTGAAGAAAAAGTTATATCCTTAAGGCCATATACCTTATTGAGCAAAGGTTTAACTAATAGGGCAGGGATCTTGGTTTTCCTGATATGGTGCCCAATCTTACGAGTTAAAATGACCCGCCCTGAAGAAGTCTCAGTATTGTGAAACAAACCAAAGAGTTCGTCAGGGCGGTGAATGTTCATATCTGAATCAATCCCAGCTCAGCGCACCGCCCACCTGATACTCGGTGACCCGGGTTTCGAAGAAGTTCTTCTCCTTGCGCAGGTCCATGATCTCGCTCATCCAGGGGAACGGGTTGGTGACGCCCTTGAACTGCTCGGGCAGGCCCAGCTGGGTGAGGCGGCGGTTGGCGATGAACTGCAGGTACTCTTCCATCATCGCCGCGTTCATGCCGAGCACGCCGCGCGGCATGGTGTCGCGGGCGTATTGGATTTCCAGCTCGGTGCCTTCCAGGATCATCAGCGTGGCCTGATCGCGCATCTCCTGGTCCCACAGATGTGGGTTTTCCAGTTTGATCTGGTTGATCACGTCGACGCCGAAGTTCACGTGCATGGATTCGTCGCGCAGGATGTACTGGAACTGCTCGGCGACGCCGGTCATCTTGTTGCGGCGGCCCATGGACAGGATCTGGGTGAAGCCGCAGTAGAAGAAGATGCCTTCCAGCACGCAGTAGAACGCGATCAGGTTCTTGAGCAGCGCCTTGTCGGTCTCCGGGGTGCCGGTGGTGAACTGCGGGTCGGAGATTTCACGGGTGTAGTCGACACCCCACTGCGCCTTCTTGGCCACCGAGGGGATTTCCCGGTACATGTTGAAGATCTCGCCTTCGTCCATGCCCAGTGACTCGATGCAGTACTGGTAGGCGTGGGTGTGGATCGCTTCCTCGAAGGACTGGCGCAGGATGTACTGGCGGCACTCCGGATTGGTGATCAGCCGGTAGATGGCCAGCACCAGGTTGTTCGCCACCAGGGAATCGGCGGTGGAGAAGAAGCCCAGGTTGCGCTTGACGATGCGGCGCTCGTCCTCGGTGAGGCCGCCTTCCTTCTTCCACAGCGCCAGGTCGGCGTTCATGTTGATTTCCTGGGGCATCCAGTGGTTGGCGCAGCCGTCCAGGTATTTCTGCCAGGCCCAGTCGTACTTGAAGGGCACCAGCTGGTTGAGGTCGGCGCGGCAGTTGATCATGCGCTTGTCGTCCACCTCGACCCGGCCGGCGGCGCCTTCCAGTTCGGCGATGCCTTCGGCGGTGTCCATTTCGGCCACCGCCTGCTGGGCGCGCAGTACCGCGTCGCTCAGCGCTCGCTCCCGTGAGGATTCGCCTCGCAGTTCTTCGTGTCCGGGGTGTCCGGTCTCATTTCCCGCATCCGTTCCACTTCCCGCTGCCGGTGCTTGAGGTGCAGGTGCCGCTTCCTCAGATACCGGTTGAGATTGCGGCGGCGCTGTCCGCCCGCCGGGCTGCTTGTGGTTGGGCGTTTCTGGCGCATGAAATTCGTCCCAGCTCAGCATGATCTTTCTCCAATTCTGTCGGGGTGGCGCCGGGGCGCCACCGATGTTGCATTCCGTTCCGCGTGCTTACTGGCACGCCTCGCAATCCGGGTCGTCCAGGGAGCAGGCCTGCGGGACGTCCGCGGGCTGGCTGAAATCGGCCTCGGACGGGGCAGCGGCGGAGGCGGGTGCCGCGTCACCGCCACCGGAAGAGACCCGGTTGAGCTTGTTGTCGTTGACCGTGGACTTCTCGGTCTGGGTAGCGCCGATGGCACGCAGGTAATAGGTGGTCTTCAGACCCAGCAGCCAGGCCATCTTGTAGGTCACGTCCAGCTTCTTGCCGTTGGCCTCGGCGATGTAGAGGTTCAGCGACTGGGCCTGGTCGATCCACTTCTGACGGCGGCTGGCCGCTTCCACCAGCCAGCGCGGCTCGATCTCGAAGGCGGTGCGGAACTCTTCCTTGAGATCGTCCGGCACCCGCTCGATGGGCAGCACGGAGCCGTCGTAGTACTTGAGATCGTTGACCATGACGTTGTCCCACAGGCCGCGCTCCTTGAGAGCGTTGACCAGGAACGGGTTGACCACGGTGAACTCGCCGGACAGGTTCGATTTCACGTACAGGTTCTGATACGTGGGCTCGATGGACTGCGACACGCCGGTGATGTTGGCGATGGTGGCCGTCGGCGCGATCGCCATCACGTTGGAGTTACGCATGCCCTTGCGGGCCCGTTCGCGCACGCTGTCCCAGTCCAGGGTCTGGCTGCGGTCCACCTTGCAGTAGTCCTCGCCGCGCTGCTTGACCAGGATGTCGATGGAATCGATCGGCAGCACGCCCTGGCTCCACAGGGAGCCGTCGAAGCTCTGGTAAGCGCCGCGCTCTTCGGCCAGGTCCGCGGAGGCCTGGATGGCGTAGTAGCTGACCGCTTCCATGGACTGGTCGGCGAAGGCCACCGCTTCCTGGGAAGCGTAGCTGAAGCCCTGCTTATAGAGCGCGTCCTGGAAGCCCATGATGCCCAGGCCCACCGGGCGGTGCTTCATGTTGGAGCGCTCCGCCTGGGGCACGCTGTAGTAGTTGATGTCGATCACGTTATCGAGCATGCGCACGGCGGTTTTCACGGTGCTCGCCAGCTTGTCGCGGTCAAGAGCGCCGTCGACGATGTGCTGGGCCAGGTTCACGGAGCCCAGGTTGCACACCGCGATCTCTTCCTGGTTGGTGTTCAGGGTGATCTCGGTGCACAGGTTGGACGAGTGCACCACGCCCACGTGCTGCTGCGGGCTGCGCAGGTTGCAGGGATCCTTGAAGGTGAACCAGGGGTGGCCTGTTTCGAACAGCATGGAGAGCATTTTTCTCCACAGATTCACCGCGGGCAGGCGCTTGTACAGCTTCATGCGGCCGTCGCGGGTCATCGCTTCGTATTCTTCGTAGCGCTTCTCGAAGGCTTCGCCGTACAGATCGTGCAGGTCGGGCACGTCGTTGGGGCTGAACAGGGTCCAGTCCTGTTCGTTGATCACCCGCTTCATGAACAGGTCGGGGATCCAGTTGGCGGAGTTCATGTCATGGGTGCGGCGGCGGTCGTCGCCGGTGTTCTTGCGCAGCTCGATGAACTCTTCGATGTCCATGTGCCAGGTTTCCAGGTAGGCACAGACCGCGCCCTTGCGCTTGCCGCCCTGGTTCACCGCCACGGCGGTGTCGTTGACCACTTTCAGGAACGGCACCACGCCCTGGGATTTGCCGTTGGTGCCCTTGATGTAGGCGCCCAGCGCGCGCACCGGGGTCCAGTCGTTGCCCAGGCCGCCGGCGAATTTGCTCAGCATGGCGTTGTCATGGATGGCGCTGTAAATACCGGACAGGTCATCGGGCACCGTGGTCAGGTAGCAGCTGGACAGCTGCGGACGCAGGGTGCCGGCGTTGAACAGGGTCGGCGTGGAGCTCATGTAGTCGAAGCTGGAGAGCAGGTTGTAGAACTCGATGGCGCGCTCTTCGCGGTTGTCCTCGCGCACCGCCAGGCCCATCGCCACGCGCATGAAGAAGCACTGCGGCAGCTCGATGCGGGTCTCGTTGTGGTGGATGAAGTAGCGGTCGTAGAGGGTCTGCAGGCCCAGGTAGGAGAACTGCAGGTCGCGCTTGCCGTCGATGGCCGCGCCCAGCTTGTTCAGGTCGAACTCGGCCAGCTCCGGGCTCAGCAGCTCGTACTCGATGCCTTTCTCGATGTAGGCGCTCAGCGCCTTGGCGTAGAGGTCTTCCATTTCCTGCTGGCTGGCGCGCTCGCCCACGCCCAGGTACTGCAGGGCCTCGGCGCGGATCTTGTCCATCAGCAGCCGGGCGGTGACCTGGGAGTAGTTGGGCTCCATCTCGATCATGGTGCGCGCGGTCATCACCATGGAGGTGTTGACGTCCTTGATGGACACGCCGTCGTACAGGTTCTTGACGGTTTCGGCGATGATCTTGTCCGGGTAGACCTCTTCGAGACCGCTGCAGGCCTCGTGGATCAGGTATTCCAGGCGGGCCATGTCGAGCGGCGCGCGGCTGCCGTCTTCCATGGTCACGGTCATGTCGACCTTGTGCTTGGGCTCGGGCAGGTCGCGGGCGCGTTCGGCGCGTTTGCGCGCCTGCTGGTCGCGGTACAGCACGTAATCGCGGGCCACCTTGTGCTCGCCGTTACGCATCAGGGCCAGTTCCACCTGGTCCTGGATTTCCTCGATATGGATGGTGCCGCCGGAGGGCATGCGGCGCTTGAAGGTGGCGCTGACCTGCTCGGTGAGGCGGTCCACGGTGTCGTGGATGCGCGAGCTGGCCGCCGCGGTGCCGCCTTCCACGGCCAGGAACGCCTTGGTGATGGCCACGGTGATCTTGTCGTCATCGTAGGAAACCACCTTGCCGTTGCGCTTGATGACGCGCAGCTGGCCGGGGGCGGTGGCGGTGACGTCCTGTTCGGCGCTGACTTCGCCGCCGGGCGCGCCCGCGTGGGACTGATCGCGATTCATATCCGTGTGCATGATGCCCTCTCCGTTGTCTCTGTGCTGGCTATTCTGATTGTAAAAACCGTTGTGACCCTGGGTCGGAAACCGCCGGTCCGGCGCCAATGGTGGGCTGGCGCGTCGAAAACACCATATGTTGTGTTCGCGGCGCGCGCCGGGGGCCGGACTGTCGGCGACTTCAGGACTGCATAATTCGGGCCGGAACTCGTAAGCGGCTGATCCGGCGGCATTTTCCGGGGGGCGGAAAGACGTTGGCCTGCTGAACCGGAAAACTTTTACAAAACCCAATATGTTGGGGTCGGTGACCGATAACAGTACAAGTTATAGATGGGTTCCGGCTTTTGCAAGCATTCCGGTTGGGGAAATCCTGTGGATAAACTGTGCGCGGGCTGTGCAGCGGTGTGGGCGAAAAACCGGGGTGCTTGAGAGAGGGGGAACGACCACTATATATTGTGTCGCCCCCGCCGGCTCATTCCGGTTGCTCAACCGCACGGGTATGCGTATAAACAGAATTGGCGGCTGCGCCGCAACAACAACGAATCGATAAGGATAACGACGGGAATGACAAGCGTGCAGGATAACCCGCCGACCATCATGATCGTGGAAGACGATGAGCGTCTCGCCGATCTCACTTGCGAATACCTTCAATCCAACGGCCTCGACGTCAGCGTGGTGAGCGACGGCGAGGAAGCCATCCGCCGCATCCGTTCCGAGCAACCGGACCTGGTGGTTCTTGATCTGATGCTTCCGGGCGCCGACGGTCTGACCGTCTGCCGGGAGGTGCGCGCCACCTTCAAGAACCCGATCCTCATGTTGACCGCACGCACCGACGACATGGATCAGGTCCTGGGGCTGGAAATGGGCGCCGACGACTATGTCGCCAAGCCGGTCAAACCGCGCGTTCTGCTGGCCCGCATCCGCGCCCTGCTGCGGCGGGTGGAAACCGACAGCGAGCGCGACAGCTCGCCGTCGCGGCTGGAATTCGGCGCCCTGGTGATCGACAACTCCGCCCGGGAAGTGAGCCTGCGCGGCAAGTCGGTGGACCTGACCAGCGCCGAATACGACCTGCTCTGGCTGCTGGCTTCCAACGCCGGCACGGTGCTGTCCCGCGAGACCATCTTCGAGAAACTGCGCGGTATCCAGTACGACGGCCAGGACCGCTCCATCGACGTGCGCATTTCCCGCATCCGGCCCAAGGTCGGTGACGATCCGGAAAACCCGAAGCGAATCAAGACGGTACGCTCCAAGGGCTATCTGTTCGTTAAGGAAATGAGCAGCGGATGACGGGGGCGGGCGCCTTCGCCCGCCCGCGCCAGCAGGTGTGATTTGAACAGTATCTTCGTCCGAATCTACGGCGGCATCCTGGTGGCCCTGCTGATCATCGGCGCGCTCACCTATGCCGGCGTGGAGCTGGTCAACGACTATCGTTCCCAGCTGTACCGCGAGCGCATGGCCCGCGGCACCTTCTATTTAATGGCGGAAGGCTACCGGGAACGCGCCGGCGACGACGAACGCCAGGCCTGGTCGCGTTCGCTGAGCCGCATGTTCGGCGCGCCGGTAACCCTGCGCGACGCCGGCGAGCTGGGGCTGTCCTACCGCGACGGCCTGCATCTTCAGGAAGGCCGGGTGGTGTTGCGCGGCAACCCGGACAGCGAGCGGGTGGAGGTGCTGTTCGCGGTCCCCGATGACCCGCTCTATATACGCGCCGTGATGAGCCGTCTCTCCGAACAGCAGGCCCGCGCCACCGCCATGCTGGTGCTCGACTATCTGCGCGCCCGTCCGGCCAACCGGCAGGACCAGGCCCTGGCCGATCTCAACCAGCACTTCGGTTACCCCCTGACGCTGCTGCCGCGCACCGAGCTGGACCTGGACGTGGAGCAGCAGCGGCGCCTGGAGCGCGACGAGGTGGTGTTCACCCTCACCGACAGCACCCGGCGCGACGCCGGCGTGCGGGTGCTGGTGCCGGTGCCCGGCGGCGAACGCATTCTGGTGATGGGGCCGCTGCATCTGTTCGATCAGTTCCCCTGGGAGTTGCTGGTGATCGCCGGCGTGGTGGCGTTGCTGCTGGTGGCGCTGTCCACCTACCTGCAGGTGCGCCCGCTGCAGACCCGCCTGCGGCGCCTGGACCGGGCGGTGAAGCGGCTGGGCAGCGGCGACCTGGGCGCCTACGCGGATATCCCCGGCAACGACCCGATCGGCCAGGTGGCGGCCACCTTCAACGGCATGACCGCGCACATCCGCCGTCTTATCGAGGCGCAGCGGGAAATGACCCGGGCGGTGTCCCACGAACTGCGCACCCCGGTGGCGCGGCTGCGCTTCGGCCTGGAGATGCTGGCCGACTGCGAATCCGCCGACGAGCGCCGCGAAAAGCTCAACGCCCTGGACCGGGACATCGAGCAGCTGGATGAGCTGATCGATGAGATCCTCACCTATGCGCGGTTGGAGGAGGGCACCCCCAACATCGAGTTCCAGCCGGTGTTCCTGCTGGAAGTGTGCGACCAGCTGATCGGTGAGCTGGAGGACATCCGCGGCGACATCCTGATCGACGCGCGCGGCTCCCGGGACCTGACCGTGGAGGGGGACCCGCGCTACCTGCACCGGATTCTTCAGAACCTGGTCACCAACGCCCTGCGGTACGCGAAAACCCGGGTGCGAATGACGGTGACCGAACAGGACGGCAACCTGATTCTGGACGTGGACGACGACGGCGCCGGCATCGCCGAGCACCAGCGCGAACGGGTCTTCAAGCCGTTCGCCCGGCTCGACAAAAGCCGCCACCGCGCCAGCGGCGGCTACGGCCTGGGGCTGTCCATCGTCAAACGCATCGTCGACTGGCACGGCGGCGACGTGGCCGTGTCGGAGAGCGACTGGGGCGGCGCCCGCTTCCGGGTTATCCTGCCCCGAGAACAACGCCGCCAGCACGTGCTTGGACGACAAAAGACAGTGAAGAGTTAATAGTGAATAGTTAATAGCGAACACACCTCTCAGATAGGCCCGGGCGTCCGCCGGGTTTCGCTGTTCACTATTAACTGTTCACTGTTAACTCTATTTCTATTTTCGGGGTGTGTATGTCCGCTTTCATCCTTGCTATCGACCAGGGCACGACCAGCTCCCGGGCCATCGTCTTTGACCGGGACGGGGTCGCGGTGGGGCAGGCGCAGAAGGAGTTCCGCCAGCATTTCCCCCGCGACGGCTGGGTCGAGCACGATGCGCAGGAGATCTGGAACGACTGCCTGGCGCTGTGCCGGCAGGCGCTGCGCAACGCCCAGGTGGAAGCGGATCAGCTCGCCGCCATCGGCATCACCAACCAGCGCGAGACCACCGTGCTGTGGGACCGCGCCACCGGCGAACCGGTGGCGCGGGCCATCGTCTGGCAGGACCGGCGCACCGCGGATTACTGCCAGCGGCTCAAGCAGGAGGGCCACGAGGACCTGGTGCGCGAGCGCAGCGGCCTGTTGCTGGACCCGTACTTCTCGGCCACCAAGCTGGCCTGGCTGCTGGAGCACGTGGACGGCGCCCGCCGCCGGGCCGAGGCCGGCGAGCTGGCCTTCGGCACCATCGACTGCTGGCTGCTGTGGAAGCTCACCGACGGCCGGGTGCACGCCACCGACGCCACCAACGCGTCGCGCACCCTGCTGTTCAATATCCACGGCCAGCACTGGGACGAGGACCTGCTGCGGCTGTTCGACATTCCCGCGTCGCTGCTGCCGGAGGTCCGCGACAGCGCCGGCGAATTCGGCCGCACCGACCCCCGGGTGCTGGGCGCGGCGGTGCCGGTGACCGGCATCGCCGGCGATCAGCAGGCGGCGCTGGTGGGGCAAGCCTGCTTCCAGCCGGGCATGGTGAAGAGCACCTACGGCACCGGCTGCTTCATGGTGATGAACACCGGCGCGGCGGTGCACTCCGACAACCGTTTGCTGACCACCGTGGCCTACCGGCTGAACGGCGAGACCACCTACGCGCTGGAGGGCTCAATCTTCGTCGCCGGCGCGGCGATCCAGTGGCTGCGGGACGGCCTCAACCTGATCACCCACGCCAGCGAAACCGAGGCCCTGGCCCGCCGTGTCGGCTCCGCCGGCGGCGTCTATCTGGTGCCGGCGTTCACCGGCCTGGGCGCGCCCTGGTGGGACCCGCACGCGCGCGGCGCGCTGCTCGGGCTGACCCGCGACACCGGCATCGCCGAGGTGGTCACCGCCGGTCTGGAGGCGGTGTGCTACCAGTCCCGCGACTTGCTCGAAGCGATGGCCGCCGACTGCGCCCAGCGGCCCACCACGCTGCGGGTGGACGGCGGCATGGTGGTCAACAACTGGCTGGGCCAGACCCTGGCCGATGTGCTGGGGGTGCGGGTGGACCGGCCCCGGGTCACCGAGACCACCGCCCTGGGCGCGGCCTACCTGGCCGGGCTGGGCTGCGGTCTGTTCCGCGATCTGGATGAAATCGCCGAGCACTGGCAGCCGGACCGGGCCTTCGAACCGTCGCTGGAAGAGGGCGAGCGGGAGCGCCGCTACCGGGGTTGGCGTGAAGCCGTGCAGCGGGTGTGTTCGGACAACCGGCAGTGAAAGCCCGACCGAAAGTGTGATTCAGTGCACAGTTTTGATTATCATCCCCGTGCCATAAGAAGACGACCTTGGGGAAGGATCGCATGCACGGACGGCTTGCCACAGTCACCGATCGACGCCAGGCGTTGCGTTTGCGCCGCCTGGCGTTTTCGTTGCTGATGGGCGGCGCCGCGCACACCCTGGTGTGCTGGCTGATCCTGCAATGGGGGTTCTTCCGGGGCGGCGCCACGGTCTTTTACGCCCTGTTCGGCACCATCTGGGCCGGCCACCTGGGCCTGCTGCTGTTCGCCCGCACCGGCCTGAACCGGCGGCTGAACAACCCGGCGATGACCGAGCCGGTGATGATCTGGTGCATCCTCACTCTACTGGCGTCCGCGCTCTACCTGGATCAGGGCCGCCTGGCGGTGATGGCGTTCTTCTTCGCCATCCTGCACCAGGGCGTGTTCCGCGTGCGCCGCCGGCAGGTGGCGCGGGCCGCCGCCCTGGCGGTGGCCGGCTACGCCCTGGTATTGCTCTACCTGAACGCCCGTGGCGACCTGGCGCAGCCGTTGCTGGAGGCGGGCCAGTGGCTGTTGTTCTCCCTGGTCACCCTGGCCATGGTGCTGCTGGCCAGCGAGATCACCACCATTCGTTTGCGGCTGCGCGAGCGTAACGGCCAGCTCGCCGAGCTGCTCGAGCGGATCCAGGACCTGGCGGTGAAGGACGAGCTCACCGGCCTGTACAGCCGCCGCCACGCCATGGAGCTGCTCGCCAAGGCCTGCGGCCAGGCCCGCCGCGGGGCGTTTCTGCTGGCGGTGGGGTTCGTCGACCTGGACCACTTCAAGCGCATCAACGACCGCCACGGGCATCTGTTCGGTGACCAGGTGCTGGTGCGGTTCGCCGAGCTCACCCGCCGCTACCTGGGCGACAAGGACATGGCCGCGCGGCTGGGCGGCGAGGAGTTTCTGATCATGCTGCCGGTGATGGACATGGAGCAGGCGCTCACCAGCGTGGAGCGCCTGATGAGCGCGTTGCGCGCCCAGCGTTTCATGGCCGCGCCGGCGCTGGAAGTGACCGCCTCGGTGGGGCTCACCGTAGTCGGGCACGGCGAAAGCCCGGACGAGGTGCTGGTGCGCGCCGACCGTCTTCTTTATCAGGCCAAGGCCGCCGGCCGCGATCGGATCATCACGGCGGGGCCACCGTGAATAGCCGTTATTGGCGCCGGGCGCGCCGGCTGACGGTCAGTGAGCGGCGTCTGCTGCTTCGCCACGGTCGGTCCCTGGCGGCGGTGGCGCTGTTTCACGCGCTGCTGGTGGTGGCGCTGTGGCTGTGGGGCACGCTGGACGCCGGCGGGCTCTACGTGAGCCTGCTGCTCGGCGCGCTGGCGGTGATCACGGTGGTGTATCTGCTGCTGATCGAAACCGGCGCCACCCTGGAATGGCGGGAATCCAGCCTCTCCGTGCCGATGGCCCTGGGCCTGGTGATCGCCTTTCTGATCGCCGCGTTTCCCATGAACGAGGCGCGCATCAGCGCCATGATTCTGTTCTTCCCGCTGTTGCTGCTGGTGTCGTTCCGGCTCGGCGCGCGCTCGCTGCTGTCGCTGGCGCTGCTGGCCAGCGTCGGCTACGCGCTGATGCTGGCCCTGGCGCTGGTGACGCGTGGCCTGCGGCTGAGCCTGAGCCTGGAGCTGCTGCAGTGGCTGATCTTTACCCTGGTGGCGCTGAGCTTCGCGGTGACCGGCAGCGGCGTGAACGGCCTGCGGCGCAGCCTGGCGGTAAAGAACCAGGCACTGGCGGACGCCCTGGAACAGGTCCGTGACCTGGCGATCCGCGACGACCTCACCGGCCTGTTCAACCGGCGCCATATTCTCGAGGTGCTGGAGCACCAGAAGGCGCTGGCGGACAACCAGATTTACCCGTTCTCGGTCTGCTACGTGGACCTGGACCATTTCAAACGGATTAACGACGAGTACGGCCACGACATGGGCGACCGGGTGTTGCGGCAGTTCGCGGAGCACACCCTGGACAACCTGCGCGAGGGGGATTACCTGGCCCGTCTGGGCGGTGAGGAATTCATTCTGGTGCTGCCGCAGAGCGACCTCGCCGGGGCCGAGCTGGTGGCCGAGCGGCTGCGCGAAAGCTGGGCGGCGCGCAGCTTCGAGGACCGCCGCGGGCCGCCGGCGGTGAGCCTGTCGGCGGGGGTGGCCAGCTACCGGGGCCAGGAAACCGTGGACCAGCTGCTGGGCCGCGCCGACCGTGCCCTCTACCGCGCCAAGACCGGCGGCCGCAACCGGGTCTGCCGCGAGGACCAATAACCCTTAATGCGTCCCGGTGAGCAGGAACTCCAGCAGCGCCTTCTGCGCGTGCAGCCGGTTTTCCGCCTCATCCCAGACCACCGCGCGCGGGTCGTCGAGCATGTCGTGGCTGACTTCCTCGCCCCGGTGGGCGGGCAGGCAGTGCATGAACAGCGCCTCCGGGTCGGCCCGGTCCATCAGCGCCGGGTTCACCTGGTACTCGGAGAAGCGCTTGATGCGGTCGGCCTGCTCGTCTTCCTGGCCCATGGAGGCCCACACGTCGGTGACCACCAGATGGGCGCCTTTGACCGCCTCGGCGGGGTCGCGCTGCAGGGTGACCCGGTGTGAGAACGCGTCCACCAGGTCCGCCGGCGGCTCGAAGCCCTCCGGGCAGCACACCACCAGCTGGAAATCGAACTGCTCGGCGGCGTTGATGTAGCTGGCGCACATGTTGTTGCCGTCGCCCACCCAGGTCACCGTTTTACCGGCGATGCTGCCGCGGTGCTCGACGTAGGTCTGCATGTCGGCGAGCAGCTGGCAGGGGTGGAACTGGTCGGTGAGGGCGTTGATCACCGGCACCCGCGAGTGGGCGGCGAAGGCCTCCACGGTGTCGTGGTCGAAGGTGCGGATCATCACCGCGTCCACCATCCGCGACAGCACCCGGGCGGAATCCTCCACCGGTTCACCGCGCCCCAGCTGGGTGTCGCGCGGTGACAGGAACACGCTGGCGCCGCCGAACTGGGTCATCGCCACTTCGAACGACACCCGGGTACGGGTGGAGGACTTCTCGAAAATCATCCCCAGGGTCTTGCCGCGCAGGGGCTCGTGGAACTGCCCGGTGTGCAGCATGGTTTTCAGCTCCACGGCGCGCTGTATCAGATACCCCAGCTCCTTGGGCGTAAGGTCCATCAGAGTGAGAAAGTGACGCGGGCTGCTCATGGGTTCTCCTGATCACGGGCAAAGTCGCGGATCACCTGGGCCAGGGTGTCCACCAAGAAACGGAGTTCGTCGTCGTTGATCACCAGGGGCGGCAACAGCCGCACCACCGAGCCGGCGGTGACGTTGATCAGCAGGCCCGCCTCGCGGGCCCGGCCCACCAGTTCGCCGCAGTCGCGGTCGAGCTGCACGCCGATCATCAGCCCGCGGCCGCGCACGCCGGTGACCAGCGGCACGTCGGCCAGCCGGTCGCGCAGGGCCGCGCGCAGGGTCTCGCCCTTGGCGCCGACCGCCGGGATCACCTGGTCGCTGAGCGTTTCCACCACGGTGAGCGCGGTGGCGCAGCCCAGCGGGTTGCCGCCGAAGGTGCTGCCGTGGCTGCCCGGCCCGAACAGCGCGGCGGCGGCGCCGCTTACCAGGCAGGCACCGATCGGGAAGCCGTTGCCCAGGCCCTTGGCGGTGGTCAGCACGTCGGGCCGTACGTCGTCGCCCTGGCACGCGAAATAGGTGCCGGTGCGGCCGTTGCCGGTCTGGATTTCATCCAGCATCAACAACCAGCCGTGGCGGTCGCACAGCTCACGCAGGCCGCGCAGGTAGCCGTCGTCGGGCAGGTTGACCCCGCCTTCGCCCTGCACCGGCTCCACCAGCACGGCGGCGATGTGGCCGGCCTGGTCGTCGGCCGCGGCCGCTTCCACCGCCGCCAGGTCGTTGTAGGGCAGGTGCTGGAAGCCTTCCACCAGCGGCTCGAAGCCTTTCTGCACCTTGCGGTTGCCGGTGGCGGACAGGGTCGCCAGGGTACGGCCGTGGAAGCTGTTCTCCATCACCAGAATGCGCGGCGTATCGCTGCCCCGGTGGTGGCCGTGCAGACGCGCCAGCTTGATCGCCGCCTCGTTGGCTTCGGCGCCGGAATTGGAGAAGAACACCTTCTCCATACCGCTCAGCGCGCACAGGCGCGCGGCCAGCTCTTCCTGGGCCGGTATCCGGTACAGGTTGGAGGTGTGCACCAGTCGCGCGGCCTGATCCGCCAGGGTGCGGGTCACCGCCGGGTGGGCGTGGCCCAGGTTGCACACGGCGACGCCGGACACGGCATCCATAAAACGGTTGCCGTCGGCATCGTATAGCCATACCCCTTCGCCGCGTTCGAAGCTCACCGGCTGACGGGCGTAGGTGGGGATCAGAAACTGCTCGCTCATGGTCTTTGGCGCTGTAGGTCGATGAAGAACGCTTACAAACAAAAAACGGCAGCCGAGGCTGCCGCGTGGACCCTGAATAATACTGAGGCCGGCGCGGGGACGCAATTCCCGCGCCGGTATCCTGTATCCTGATCGGTGAACCGCATTTTCAGGGGGAGTCATGGACCCGGTACAGCTGAGTATTTTCGCCAACCGCCTGGCGGGTATTTGTGACGAGATGGGCGCCTTGCTGCGCGCCAGCGCGCTGTCGCCCAACATCAAGGACCGGCTGGATTTTTCCTGCGCCATCTTCGACGCCGCCGGCGGCCTCTGCGCCCAGGCCGCGCACATTCCCGTGCACCTGGGCTCCATGGCCTACGCCATGGCGGACCTGGTGGAAGGCCGCGACTGGCGCCCCGGCGACCTGCTGGTGGTCAACGACCCCTACCTGGGCGGCACCCATTTGCCCGACGTGACGGTGGTGGCGCCGGTGTTCGCCGGCGAGCGGCTGGCCGCCTTCACCGTGACCCGGGCCCACCACGCCAATATCGGCGCGCACAGCCCCGGCTCCATGCCGGTGTCGAAAACCCTGGACGAGGAGGGGCTGGTGATCGCCCCGCAATGGCTCAAGCGCGAAGGCGATTGGCAGCTGCCGCTGAGCCGCCGGCTGGCGGGGCTCGGCGAGGGCGACGCGCTGCCCCTGGACGTACCCCGGTTCGCCGATTTCGCCGCCCAGGCCAGCGCCTGCGAGGCGGGCGCCCGGCGGCTGGCGGCGCTGATCGGCGAGCGCGGCCTGGAGGCGCTGCGCGCGTCCCTGGACGCCCTCAACACCTACGGCGAGCGGCGCATGCGCCAGCGCCTGGCGGACCTGGCCGACGGCGAGTACCGCTTCAGCGACGTGATGGACGACGACGGCCAGGGGCGGTTCGACATCCCGCTGGTGGTCACCCTGCGGGTACAGGGGGACGGCGCCGAGCTGGACTTCACCGGCACCGCCGACCAGGTCAGCGGCAACATCAACTGCCCGCTGTCGGTGGCGGCGGCCGCCGCCTACTACTGTTTCCGCTGCCTGCTGCCGGACGACGCACCGTCCTGCGCCGGCCTGTTCCGGCCGATCGCGCTGTCGGCGCCGGCGGGCAGCCTGGTCAACGCGCGCCGCCCGGGCGCGGTGGCCGCCGGTAATGTGGAAACCAGCTCGCGGATCGTCGATGTGGTCCTGGGGGCTTTGGCCCAGGCCTTGCCGGGGGAAATTCCCGCCGCCAGCCAGGGGACCATGAACAACCTGGCCATGGGCGAGAGCGGCGAGGGCGGGGCGCGGCCCTGGGATTATTACGAAACCATGGCCGGCGGCATGGGCGGCCACCGCCACGGCGACGGCCTGGCGGCGGTGCACAGCCACATGACCAACACCCTGAACACGCCCATCGAAAGCCTGGAAGAGCACTACCCGCTGCGGGTGCGCCGCTACGCGCTGCGCCGGGGCAGCGGCGGCGAGGGCGCCCACCGGGGCGGCGACGGCATCGAGCGGGAGCTGGAATTTCTCGCCCCCGCCAGCTTCACTCTGCTCACCGAACGGCGCCGCCACCGGCCCTGGGGGCTGGAAGGAGGCGGCCCCGGCGCCGCCGGCGAGAACCGCCTGAACGGCGAGGCGCTGCCGCCCAAGTTCACCGGCCACGCCCGCCCCGGTGACCGCCTGCTGCTGGCGTCGCCGGGCGGCGGCGGTTACGGCCTTACCGAAAACGAACAAAAAAACAGGGAGATAGGTAAACTCAGTTAGCTGTTAATGAGAATTGTTTTCATTATTGTTCCCCGCGACTTACAAAACATACACGTCGCAGGAACCATAACGATGAAACGACGCAATGCCCCCCTGGCGCTCTGCGCCCTTGGCGGTGCCTCCGCCCTGTTGTTTGCCGAAACCCTGGCCGCCGACACCAACCGGTTGCCCTCCGTGGACATCATCGGCTCCAACGAGGACACCTTCAGCCTGTCCGGCTCGGCCCATGTGCTGTCCAGCGAGGACCTGGAGAAGAAGGAATACACCGACGTGCACCGCATGCTGCGCGATGTGCCCGGTGTCTATGTGCAGGAAGAAGAGGGCTACGGCCTGCGGCCGAATATCGGTATTCGCGGCACCGGCACCAACCGCAGTGACCGCATCACCGTGATGGAAGACGGCATTCCCATCGCCCCCGCGCCCTACGCGGCGCCGGCGGCCTATTACTTCCCCAGCGCCGGCCGCTTCCACGGCGTGGAGGTGCTGAAAGGCCCGGACACCCTGCGTTACGGGCCCTTCACCGTGGGCGGCGCGCTGAACGTGCTGTCCACGCCGATTCCCACCGATGAGGCCGGCATGGTGCAGCTGGAGGCCGGCGAGGACCGCCATCAGCGCGGCCACGTCTGGTACGGCGCCAGCGAAGGCCAGTGGGGCTTCCTGCTGGAGACCCACCAGCAGCGCAGCGACGGCTTCAAGGATGTGGACCGTTCCAACCGGGACACCGGCTTCGACAAGCAGGACTACGTGGCCAAGCTGCGCTGGACCAGCCCCGACACCGCCGATGTGAAGCAGGCCGTGGAGCTCAAGCTGTCGCACTCCAGCGAGGTCTCCAACCACAGCTACCTGGGCCTCACCGACCGCGATTTCAGTGATGACGCCAACCGCCGCTACGGGCTCAGCGCCTTTGACCAGATGGACAACGACCATGACGGCGTGGCCCTGCGGCATCACCTGGTGCTGGGCAGCGACACCAGCCTGGAAACCGCCCTCTACCGCAACAAGTTCCAGCGCAACTGGTTCAAGGTGGCCAGCGCCGGCGGCCAGAGCATCGGTGACCTGATCGAGGACGCCAACAACGGCGACGCCAACGCCCAGGCGATCCTGGACGGCGACCAGGACGTGGCCGACGTGCGTCTCAAAAACAACAACCGCGAGTACACCTCGGAAGGCATCCAGACCGAGCTGTCCCACGGCTTTGAATGGGGCTCGGTGCGCCACGATCTGGTCGCCGGCGTGCGCTTCCATCAGGACGAGGTGGACCGCTACCAGCCCATCGAGGTGTTCGAGCAGCAGAACGGCAGCCTGGTGCGCAGCGGCTACATCGAGCCCACCGGCGGCGACAACCGCGTCGAGGAAGCGGACGCCTTCTCCGCCTGGATGGTGGATCACATCCGCCTCGACCAGCTGTTGCTGACCGCCTCGCTGCGCTACGAGGACGTGGACAGCGAAGCCAAGCGCTATGCCGACCCGGGCCGCAACGTGGTCAGCCAGCGGGTCGACAATCAGGTCGACGAGCTGATGGCCGGCCTGGGCGCCACCTGGCTGCTGGACGACCACTGGGCGCTGCTGGCCGGCGTGCACCAGGGTTTCGCGCCCCCCGGCGCGTCCGCCGCCGAGGGCACCGACCCGGAGAAAAGCGTCAACTATGAGGCCGGCGTGCGCTACTGGAGCGGCCCGTTCAGCGCCGACGCCATCGCCTTCTTCAGTGACTACGAGAACACCGTCAACAACTGCTCGGTGGCGGCGCCGTGCCCCAACGGCGACACCATCGGCTCGCAGAGTTTCGGTGAGTCCCAGGTGCAGGGGCTGGAGCTGGGCCTCAACAGCCGCCTGTGGCAGGGCAACGGCCTCACCGCGCCGGTGCGCCTGGCCTACACCTACACCGACGGTGAGATCACCGAGACCGCCGACGACCTGAGCGTGCAGGACGGCGACGTGCTGCCGTACCTGCCGGAAAACCAGCTCAGCCTGACCCTGGGCCTGGAGCGTCCCGCCCAGTGGGGCGCCTACCTGACCACCACCTATGTGGACGAGGTGTGCGTGGACAACACCTGCGACCGTTCCAACGGGCCCGCCTTCCGCAGCACCGACGACTATCTGGTGGTGGATCTGGCGGCGTCCTACTATCTGCGCAGCAACGTGGAGGTGTACGCCAAGGTGGACAACCTGTTCGACGACCAGGAAATCGTCGCCCGTTCACCGGACGGCGCCCGTCCCAACAGCCCGCGTACCGCCTACATGGGCGTCAGGGTGGGTTTCTGAAGCGGCTCGCGCGCCGCACCGGTTGAAACCGGCCGGCGTTGCCCCCACTGTCTGCGGATACAGCAGAAAACCGGGCGTCGGTGTTATACTGGCGCCTTTCACTATCAGCAGGCAGGTGGTTTCTATGGATGATGTGATTCAGGTCATCAAGGACCAGATCGCGAAAAATCCGGTGCTCGTCTACATCAAGGGCACACCTCAGTTTCCCCAATGTGGCTTCTCCGCCCAGGTGGTGGAGGCCATGACCAGCGTCGGCAAACCCTTTGCCTACGTGAACATTCTGGAAGCGCCGGAAATCCGGCAGAGCCTGAAGGAATACGCCAACTGGCCCACTTACCCGCAGCTGTGGGTGAGCGGTGAGCTGGTCGGCGGGTGCGACATCATCATGGAAATGTACCGCTCCGGTCAGCTCAAGGAGCTGGTGGAAAGCGCCGCCGTGGAAGGCGACGCCTGAACCGACGCCGACGGCCCATTGGTTTTGCCAATCATTGCCAATGGGCCGGCCTGTTGAATCCTGGCACAGGATTCCCATGATAGGCGTGCAAAGGTGGCGTCAAGACGCCGCCGCCGGATGTGCGAAGATGTCTTCAACATTGATTCAACGCAGAGAGGAAAAACATGGGCGTACTGGTAGGTAAACCCGCACCTGATTTTACGGTTCCCGCCGTCCTGGGTGACGGCAGCATTGTGGATGAATTCACCCTTTCCGAGGCCATCAAGGGCAAATACGGCCTGGTGTTCTTCTATCCGCTGGACTTCACCTTTGTGTGCCCGTCCGAACTGATCGCCCTGGATCACCGCATGGACGCATTCAAAGAGCGCGGCGTGGAAGTGATCAGCGTGTCCATCGACAGCCACTTCACCCACAACGCCTGGCGCAACACCGCCATCAACGACGGTGGTATCGGTCCGGTGAAATACACCATGGCCGCGGACATGAACCACCAGATCTCCCAGGCCTATGATGTCGAATCCGAAGGCGGCATGGCGTTCCGCGGTGCCTTCCTGATCGACAACAAAGGCGTGGTACGCAGCCAGCTGATCAACGACCTGCCCCTGGGTCGTAACATCGACGAGCTGGTACGTCTGGTTGACGCCCTGCAGTTCCACGAGGAGCACGGTGAAGTGTGCCCCGCGGGCTGGCAGAAAGGCGACCAGGGCATGCAGGACAACCCGGCCGGCGTTGCGTCCTACCTGTCCGAGAACGCCGAGAAGCTGTAACTCTCAGCTCTCAGCGACGAAAAAAAGGGCGCCTTCTCGGCGCCCTTTTTTTGTGTGTGCTTGAGCGGAGGCTTGTGGGAGCGGGCCCCGCCCGCGAAAGGGAGCGAAGCTCCCGGCAGGATCCGAGAGACCCCTAATCCAGCGCGCGCGCCAGGGTCGGCGGCATCTCGCCGGCGGGCGGCGGCGGCCAGCCGCCCAGGTCGCGGAAGCGGTTGACCATGGAGCAGAACAGCTCGGCGGTGCGGGTGGCGTCGTACAGCGCGGAGTGGGCGTCGCGCTGATTGAAGGGGATGCCGGCCGCTTCGCAGGCCTTGGCCAGCACGGTCTGCCCGTACACCAGGCCGGCCAGGGTGGCGGTATCGAAGCTGGAAAACGGATGAAACGGGTTGCGCTTGATGTCGGCGCGCTCGCTGGCGGCGTTGAGAAAGCCCTGGTCGAAGAAGCTGTTGTGCCCGACCAGCACCGCCCGGTTGCAGCCGTGCGCTTTGACCGCCTTGCGCACCGGCTCGAACACGCCCTTGAGGGCGGTCAGCTCGCCCACCGCGCCGCGCAGCGGATTGTTGGGGTCGATGCCGGTGAAATCCAGCGCCGCCTGCTCGATATTGGCGCCGGGAAAGGGGTCGACGTGAAAGTGCACACGGGTCGACGGGCGCAGGTGGCCCCGGGCGTCCATGTCCAGCAATACCGCGGCGATTTCCAGCAGGGCGTCGTTGCGGGCGTCGAAGCCCCCGGTTTCAACGTCCACCACCACCGGCAGGAAGCCGCGGAAGCGCAGGGCCAGGGACGGGTGTTGATTAGTCATGCTCTCTCCAGTCAGCGGTCGACATGCTACCCGATAACCGCACCTTGGGACAGGTGACGGCGGCGGACGGGCGCGGGTACAATACGCGCCTTTCTAATCGCGAGTTCTTGGAGTGACGCATGTCTGATATCAACAAGGTGGTGCTGGCCTATTCCGGTGGCCTGGATACCTCCGTGATCGTCAAGTGGTTGCAGGAAACCTACAACTGCGAAGTGGTCACCTTCACCGCTGATATCGGTCAGGGCGAGGAAGTGGAACCGGCCCGCGCCAAGGCCAAGGCGATGGGCGTGAAGGAAATCTATATCGAGGACCTGCGCGAAGAGTTCGTGCGCGATTATGTGTTCCCGATGTTCCGCGCCAACGCCATCTACGAGGGCGAGTACCTGCTCGGCACCTCCATCGCCCGGCCGCTGATCGCCAAGCGCCTGGTGGAGATCGCCGCCGAGACCGGCGCCGACGCCATCTCCCACGGCGCCACCGGCAAGGGCAACGACCAGGTGCGCTTCGAGCTGGGCGCCTACGCGCTGGCCCCGGGCATCCAGGTGATCGCGCCCTGGCGCGAGTGGGACCTGAACTCCCGCGAGAAGCTGATGCAGTTCTGCGAGGACCACGAGATCCCGGTGGACTTCACCAGCAAGAAGAAGAAATCCCCGTACTCCATGGACGCCAACCTGCTGCACATCTCCTACGAGGGCGGCAACCTGGAAGACCCGTGGTGGGAAGCGGAGGAAGACATGTGGCGCTGGAGCGTCAGCCCGGAAGCGGCGCCGGACAAGCCCACCTACGTCACCCTGACCTATGAGAAGGGCGACATCGTCGCCATCGACGGCGAACGCCTGAGCGCCGCCGAGATCCTCAGCAAGCTCAACAAGCTGGGCGGCGACAACGGCATCGGCCGTCTCGACATCGTCGAGAACCGTTACGTGGGCATGAAGTCCCGGGGCTGCTACGAAACCCCCGGCGGCACCATCATGCTGCCCGCGCACCGCGCCATCGAGTCGCTGACCCTGGACCGCGAATCCGCCCACCTGAAGGACTCGGTGATGCCCAAGTACGCCGAGCTGCTGTACAACGGCTACTGGTGGTCCCCGGAGCGCCTGGCGCTGCAGAAGCTGATCGACGCCACCCAGGAGAACGTCAACGGCGAAGTGCGCATGAAACTGTATAAAGGCGCCGCCACCGTGGTCGGCCGCCGCTCCGAGAACGACAGCCTGTTCGACGCCTCCATCGCCACCTTCGAGGACGATGCCGGCGCCTACGACCAGAAGGACGCGGAAGGCTTTATCAAGCTCAACGCCCTGCGCCTGCGCATCGCCGCCAAAAACGGCCGCAAACTGTCCTGATCGTCCCCGATCGGCGGGCCCCGGCCGGGGTCCGCTGTTACACATCGTCAATGGAAACCTTTCCGTTCTTGTACGAAGGTACCGATTAAGGCATTCCTTCGAATCACAACAACAGAAAGGTGGACCATGGCGACGCTCCCTGTTCCTTCGTTTTCAGCCGCACGGGCCGGGCTCTGCCTGGCGCTGATGCTGGTGGCCGCGCCGGTGGCGGCCGGCTGGCCGTTCAATCTGTTCTCGCCGCCCGAGTTCTCCGACCAGACCCGCGACGTGATCTTCGTCGGCAATAACTGGGAAGGCACGGTCAACGTGATCGACGCGGAGACCTATGAGCCGCTCGGTACCATCAACGCGATCCCCGATAAAAGCCAGCGCATCACCGAGATCTACCTGAACCCGGTGCGGCTGTTGTTCTTCCAGGGCGTGCGCCTGCTGATCGGCGAGGGCAACCACCAGTACGTGGACGACATGTACAGCTCCAACGACGGCCGCCTGCTGGTGGTGTCGCGGCCCAGCTTCGCGGATGTGGTGGCGCTGGACGTGATCACCGGCGAAGTGGTGTGGCGCTTCCAGGTGGACGGCTACCGCTCCGACCATATGGCGATCTCGCCGGACGGCAAGCATGTGGCGGTGTCCGCCTCCACCGGCGGCGTGGTGCATGTGCTGGACGTGGCCACCGGCGAAGAGGTGGGCAATTTCCCGTCCGGGGACTCCCCCCATGAGAACATCTACTCCGAGGACGGCGAGCGCATCTTCCACGCCGCCATCGGCCAGGTGTTCACGCCGCTGGACCGGGGCCGGGTGGTCAAGCAGCTGACCAAGGGCGAGCGCCTGTTCCAGATCGTCGACGCAGAGACCTTCGAGATCATCAAGCGCTTCGACCTGCGTGAAAAGCTGGACGAAGCGGGCTACACCCACCTGAGCCCGGCGATCCGGCCCATGGCGCACACCGACGATGAGCGCTATTTCTACTTCCAGGTGTCGTTCTTCCACGGCTTCCTGGAGTACGACATGGAGGAGGACCGCATCACCCGACTCGCGCACCTGCCCAACCTGGTGCCCAATCTGCCCCGCGAGAAGTACGTCAACGACTCCGCCCACCACGGCATCGCCCTGAGCGGCGACCAGAGCACCCTGTGCGTGGCCGGCACCATGAGCGACTATGTGGCGATCGTCTCCCGGGAGACCTTCGAATACACCATCTTCACCGGCATCGGCGAGAAGCCCTACTGGGTGACCACCAGTGGGGACGGCGAGCACTGCTATATCTCCTGGAGCGGCACCGACCAGATGTCCGTATTCTCCTACGAAAGCGGCCAGGAAGTGGCCCGGCTGGACGTGGGGGACCACCCGCAACGGGTCCGCGAGGGGCGTATACTGGAAAACTGGCTGACGCCCTGAAGCGCCCGGCGGGCGCGGCCCGCCGGTAAAATTTACGCTATTGTCTGGCCCCGCCGGGCGTCCCTGTGTACTCTGCCGAAAAGTCGGCGTGCCGGGGGCGCGGCGGGGTTTTTTATTATCCAAAGGCTTCCTGGCAAAAGAGCAAGCGCATGAATAAAACCACCGTGGGCTGGCGGGAATGGGCCAGCCTGCCCGATCTGGGGATCAAGGCGATCAAGATGAAGGTGGATACCGGCGCGCGCACCTCCGCGCTGCACGCCTTCAAAGTGACCAGTTTCCAGCGTGACGGGCGCGAGTGGATCCGGTTCTGTATTCATCCGTTTCAGGATTCCGACCAGTCCCGGGAATGCGAAGCGCCCCTGCTGGATCGTCGTGTGGTGACGGATTCCGGCGGTCACCGGGAAGAACGCCCGGTGATCAAGACCCTGCTCGCCGTGGGCGGGCGCCGCTGGCCGGTGGAGATGACCCTCACCGACCGTGACACCATGAAATTTCGCATGTTGCTCGGGCGTACCGCCATGGATCAGTTGGTGGTGCATCCCCAGGCTTCATTTTTACTCGGTGGCAACGAGCATCAACCATGAAGATAGCGATTCTGTCCCGGAACAAGCACCTCTATTCCACGCGCCGTCTGGTTCAGGCGGGCGAGGACGCCGGTCACGAAATGCACGTGATCGACACCCTGCGCTGCTATATGAGCATGGTCTCCCACAAGCCGGAGATTCATTTCAAAGGCCAGGTGCTGGAAGGCTTCGATGCGGTGATCCCGCGTATCGGTGCGTCCGTGACCCAGTACGGCACCGCGGTGCTGCGCCAGTTTGAAATGATGGGCGTGTTCCCGGTCAACGAATCGGTGGCGATTTCCCGCTCCCGGGACAAGCTGCGCTCCCTGCAGCTGCTGTCCCGCAAGGGCGTGGGCCTGCCGGTGACCGGCTTCGCCCACTCACCGGACGACATCCCCGACCTGATCAACATGGTCGGCGGCGCGCCGCTGGTGATCAAAATGCTGGAAGGCACCCAGGGCATCGGCGTGGTGCTGGCGGAAACCCGCAAGGCGGCGGAATCGGTGATCGAGGCCTTCATGGGCCTGAACGTCTCGGTGATGGTGCAGGAGTACATCAAGGAAGCCGGCGGCGCCGACATCCGCTGTTTCGTGGTGGGCGGCAAGGTGATCGCCGCCATGAAGCGCCAGGCGCTGCCCGGCGAGTTCCGCTCCAACCTGCACCGGGGCGGCACCGCCAGCCTGATCCGCATCACCCCGGAAGAGCGCGCCACCGCGGTGCGCGCGGCGCGCATCATGGGCCTGAACGTGGCCGGCGTGGACATTCTGCGTTCCCACCACGGCGCGCTGGTGATGGAAGTGAACTCCTCGCCGGGCCTGGAAGGCATCGAAGCGGCCACCAACAAAGACGTGGCCGGGATGGTGGTGAAGTTTATTGAGAGTCATGCTCGGCCGCATCGTACCCAGACGAAAGGGGCGAAGGGGTAGTTAAGAGTTAACGGTTAATAGTGAATAGTTAACAGCTAAAACAAGAATCCGGTGAGTGATGACGAGCAGTAACCGCAAGAACAAACAGGAAGAGAAGGCGGCGCCGTTTGAGTTGAACGGCACGCGGGTGATGCCGGGTACCCGGGTCAAGGTGGAGTTGCCGCTGGCGCAGCTTTATACGCAGACGCCGTTGAACGTGCCGATTCATGTGATTCATGGGCGGCGGCCGGGGCCGGTGCTGCTGGTGAGCGCGGCGATCCATGGCGATGAGCTGAACGGCGTGGAAATCATCCGCCGGCTGCTGCGTCATTCGTCGCTCAACCGGCTTAACGGCACCCTGCTGGCGGTGCCGGTGGTCAATGTGTTCGGCTTTATTCACAAGACCCGGTATCTGCCCGACCGCCGTGATCTCAACCGCTCGTTCCCCGGCTCGGAAACCGGCAGCCTGGGCGCGCGCATGGCCTGGCAGTTCAAGACCCAGGTGCTGGACCGCGCCACCCACGCGGTGGACCTGCACACCGGCGCCATCCACCGCGCCAACCTGCCGCAGATCCGCGCCGACCTCTCCAACGAGGACACCGCCGCCATGGCCGCCGCGTTCGGCGTGCCGGTGGTGATCAACTCGGTGCTCGGCGAGGGCACCCTGCGCGAAGTGGCCGAGGCCCAGGGCATTCCGGTGATCACCTACGAAGCCGGTGAAGCGCTGCGCTTCGACGAGAGCTCGATCCGCGCCGGCGTGAAAGGCGTGCTCAACATCATGCACCACCTGCGCATGACCGGCCCGCGCCGCACCCGCGCGCCCATGGAGCCGCACATCGCCCGCTCCTCGAGCTGGGTGCGCGCCGAGCGCGACGGCGTCTTTCTGCCGCTGGTGGCGCTGGGCGCCTGGCTGCGCAAGGGCCAGCTGATCGGCCGCATCTCCAGCCCGTTCGGCGGCGAGGACGTGACCATCGAATCGCCCTGCGCGGGTATCCTGGTGGGCCGCAACAACCTGCCGTTGGTCAACGAGGGCGAAGCCCTGTACCACATCGCCCGCTTCGAAGAAGTGCGCGAAGTGGCGCAGAATCTGGAAGTCTTCACCTCGGATATCGAACGCGGGCCGGGGCTCACCGGCGAACCGCCGATCGCCTGATAAGGACCGGATGATGATCTTGCCGTCGCCGCGGGCCGTGTATCGCGGTCTGCGCAAAATGCTGCGTTTTCTGGCGCGCCCGGCGCGGCGCGCCGGCAGCCGTGGCGGCCCGGTGATCCAGACCTATCGGGGCTACGGTTCCCGGGACGAAGTGTTCCTGATGGGGCGGGTGTTCCGGCAGCCGGGCCTGGGGCTCAAGCTGGGCGAGGGGCCGCTCGACGATCTGGTCAACATCGCCCGCCGCACCGCCCGCTGGGGCATCCGCGACGCCCGGGTGGCGGTCACCGTGGGCGACGCGCGCGCCAGCGTCACCACCGACCGGGACGGTTATTTCAGCGTGCAACTGCCGATCGAGGAGCCGCTGCCCGACGGCGCTTTCTGGCAGCAGGCGCGGCTGGAGCTGCTGCCCGCGTCGGAGAAGAGCGACGCGCCTTCCGGCGAACGCAGCGTGGCCGCCACCGCCGAGATCTATATTCCACCCCGTGAGGTGGACCTGGCGGTGGTCAGCGACATCGACGACACGGTGATCTACACCGGCGTCGCCAGCAAGCTGACCATGATGTACCAGCTGTTTATCGCCAAGGCCCGCCACCGCACCGCCTTTCCGGGCGTGTCCGCGTTCTACCGGGCGCTGTTCCACGGCGAAAGCGGCGAGCGCCGCCGCCCCATGCTGTACGTGTCCCGGGGCCCCTGGAGCATCTACGACGTGCTGGTGGAGTTCTTCCGTCTCAACCACATTCCCCACGGGCCGGTGCTGTTCCTGCGCGAATGGGGCGTGACCTTGCAGCGGCCGCTGCCGATCCGCGCCAAGGACCACAAGGCGATGCTGATCGAGCGCATGCTGTCGCTCTACCAGCAGCTGCCGTTCGTCCTGATCGGCGACAGCGGCCAGCACGACCCGGAAGTGTACGCCGACCTGGTGGCCCGCTACCCGGGCCGCATCCACACCATCTATATCCGCCACGTGCATCAAGGCGAGGACCGCGATCAGGCGATCCAGGCGCTCGCCGACCGCGTGGCGCAAAGCGGCTGCCAGATGATCCTCGCCAAGGACAGCCTGGAGATGGCCCAGCACGCCTTCCAAAACGGCCTGATCGCGCGGCGCGGCCTTGAAGAGGTCCGCGCCGACTGCCGCAGAAGAGGCAGTTAACAGTTAATAGTTAACAGTTAACAGCGAACACAAAGCGTAGCCGAGAGGTGGATGCCGGATCTCGCGCCAAGCCTCTCTGAAACGGTGTTTTCGCTATTAACTATTCACTGTTAACTATTAACTCTTCTCCTCGATCTTCCCGCCCGCGCCACGCCACGCTTCAAAGCCTCCTTCGATATCGCAGACCGGCCCAAACCCCATATCCATGAGCTGGGCGGTGGCGAGGGCGGAGCGGTGGCCGAGGGCGCAGAACAGGACGAAGCGCTGGCCGCTGGCGAAGTCGGCTTTGTGGTAGGGCGAATCCGGGTCGACCCAGAATTCCAGCATGCCGCGGGGCGCGTGCAGGGCGCCGGGCACGGTGCCTTCCCGTTTCAGTTCGCGCACGTCGCGGATGTCCACGAAGCGCACGTCCGGGTCTTCCAGTAGTTGCCGCGCTTGCTCCGGCGTAAGGCGCTCAATGCGCGCTTCGGCGGCGGCCACCAGTTCCGAGACACTTTTCTTCAGGGCCATGACGGCGTCCTCCGTTATTGCGGTTTGCCCGGCGCGGGCACCAGGCCGTCGCGGCTGAGTACCACGGCGATCTCATCGAGAATCGCCGGGTCGTCGATGGTGGAGGGTAGCGGGAAGTCGCGGCCGTTGGCCATCTTGCGGAGGGCGGCGCGCAGGGTCTTGCCGGAGCGGGTCTTGGGCAGGCGCGGCACCACCAGGGCGCGGCGGAAGCGGGCCACCGCGCCCACCTGGTCGCGGATCAGCGCCACCAGTTCCTGTTCCAGGCGCGGCTCGTCGATGTCGGCGCCGTCCTTGAGCACCACCAGGCCTACCGGCACCTCGCCGCACAGTTCGTCGTGCATGCCCACCACGGCGGACTCCGCCACCGCCGGGTGGGTGGCGATGTGCTCCTCCATCACCCCGGTGGAGAGCCGGTGGCCGGAGACGTTAATCACGTCGTCGGTGCGGCCCATGATGTAGACGAAGCCGTCGGCGTCCAGATAGCCGCCGTCGCCGGTATGGTAGTAGCCGGGGTGGGTGTTGAGATAGGCGTCCAGGTAGCGCGGGTGGTCGTTCCACAGGGTCTGGGCGCAGCCCGGCGGCAGCGGCAGGCGCAGCACGATGGCGCCTTCCTCGTCGGGCCCCAGCGGCCGGCTGTTGGCGTCCAGCACCTCCACCTGGTAGCCGGGCACCGGCCGGTTGGTGGAGCCGCCGCGCACCTCGGTCTGGCCCAGGCCGGTGCAGGGCGCGGTCACCGGCCAGCCGGTCTCGGTCTGCCACCAGTGGTCGTAGACCGGCCGGCCGGTTAGCTCGCTGAGCCACTGATAGGTGGGCGTGTCGAGCTTTTCGCCGGCCACGAACAGATGCCGCAGGCTGCTCACGTCGTAGCGCTTGAACGCCTCGCCGTCCGGGTCTTCCTTGCGGATCGCCCGGAACGCGGTGGGCGCCGCGAACAGGCCCTGCACGCCGTGTTCCTGCACCACCCGCCAGTAGGCGCCGGCGTCCGGTGTCTTCACCGGCTTGCCCTCGAACATCACCGTGGTGCAGCCGCCCAGCAGCGGCGCGTAGACGATGAACGAGTGGCCCACCACCCAGCCCACGTCCGAGCAGCCCCACCAGACTTCCCCGGCGCGCATGCCGTACACCTGGCGCAGCGCGGACAGCAGCGCCACCGCGTGGCCGCCGTTGTCGCGCACGATACCCTTGGGTTTCCCGGTGGTGCCGGAGGTGTACATGATGTACAGCGGGTCGGCGGCGTTCACCGGCACCGGTGCCGCCGGCTCGCTGCCGGTGACTTCCGCCCGCCAGTCCTTGAAGCCGGTGCCGGTCAGGTCCGCCGGGCCGGCGTCCCGCTGCAGCACCAGCACCGCCTCGACCCGGTGCGCCGCCTGCTCCAGGGCGCCGCTGACCAGCGGCATGTAGGGAATCACCCGGTCGATTTCGATGCCGCAGGAGGCGGTCAGTACCACCTTGGGCTTGGCATCGTCCACGCGGATCGCCAGCTCGTGGGCGGCGAAGCCGCCGAACACCACCGAATGCACCGCGCCCAGCCGCGCGCAGGCGAGCATGGCGATGGCCGCTTCCGGCACCATTGGCAGATAGATCACCACGCCGTCGCCCTTGCCCACGCCCAGCCGCGCCAGGGCGCCGGCCAGCTCGGCCACCCGGTCCCTCAGCTGGTTGAAGGTGAAGCGCTGCTGGCTGGCGGTGACCGGGGAATCGTGGATCAGCGCCAGCTGCTCGCCGCGGCCCTGTTCGATCTGATGGTCCAGCGCCAGGTAGCTGGTGTTGAGCACGCCGTCGCCGAACCAGCGGTGGGTGCCGTCCTGCAGGGTGTCCAGAATGCGGGTGGGGGCCTGGTACCAGGCCACGGCCCGGGCCTGCTCGGCCCAGAAGCCGTCGGCGTCCTGCCGCGCCCGCTGGTAGGCTTCCGCGTAACTCATGCTCCGCTCCTCGCCGTCGTCGCTGCTTGTTGTTATTCGCCGCGCCTGTGGGGGCGCTCACGTTCATACAACCACGAAGTGGGTGGGGAGGCTATTCGACGAAGGAGGTAGGGGGCGTTGGCCTTGAGGCGGGGTTTCTCTCCAGCGGGGGGCGCGTGTCTGTGTTCTGCCCTTCCGGGAACGCCGTGAATACGTCCCTGTAGGCTCCCTGTCGAACGTCCTGTTCTCCAGGGTCCCGGAAGGGCAGAACACAGACACGCTCCAGTGGAAGATTCCACGGCTCCGGGTTATCGCTGACGCCTCACCTTTCTACGAAGCTTGTTTGGTGGGAGCGGGCTTTGTGGGAGCGGGCCCTGCCCGCGAAAGGGAGCGAAGCTCCCG